>Ga0209727_1000121_pt1 | contig 95367 bp, 183 predicted proteins | sample RifGroC1_FD_183995 | JGI IMG/M metagenome (GOLD analysis project Ga0209727, IMG submission 183995) | Groundwater microbial communities from Rifle, Colorado, USA - Groundwater C1 (SPAdes) (version 2) | ecosystem: Environmental > Aquatic > Deep subsurface > Groundwater | place: Rifle, Colorado... | reverse complement strand
CCTTCACGCGAGCTACACAGTTTTGAAACCAATATTTGGAATTATCTAATGGAGTGTAAGTAGTTGATATTATTGAGGTCTTGTAAGTAGGCGATTTTATTGAAGTTTTGTAAGTACCTGAAATCATTAAGGGTCGTGTAAGTGTTTAGTATCGTTGAATTATCTGCTCTACAGTACCTAAGTGTTTAGTATTGTTATGTTTTAGTTCCATTAGTTATAAAATTGCCCTTTTATAAAGATTTAGTTATCAGATTTCAGAGATAGTTATAAGAAAACACCAGCTAAGTATTTAGAATTTGGATGTTTTGAAAAGAGTTATTGTTTAGACATATTTCTAGGGGGGGGGGCTGTTAGAACCACCTCTTTAATACCCATTTAACACCGTTTAATATTAATTCATAAATTTATTAATTCATAAAACGGTCTTAATTTTCATTAAAGGAGTACCCCCCCCTAGGATTTATATCTAAACAATATATAAAATATAAAATAATAATAATACTAAATACTTACAACCAGTTTTCTTATAACTCTTCTGTAATTTTGATACTATATTTGTATTAATTTTTCGTAAAATCAAATACTTACGATTTTGCACTTTAGGCACTTTCTCAATAATACTAAACAGTTAGCCAATATCTAAAAAATCACGTATTAATTCGTTAAATATTAAAGTATTAAATTGCTGTTAACTTTGTTAAAATTAATGTTTGTCAGGCTTGACTCCCGACCTTCATTAGATTAGGATGCGGCTCAGATTCGCGGTGCCTGAAGCTAGACAACGATGAGGCTAATTGTGGGCATAGCTAAAGGCTGCTGACTGAGCCAGGACCAAGTAGGAGGCCGCTGGCAGGGAGATAAGGTAGTAGCGAAGGGTAAGGGCAAGGGTCGAGGCTAAAGGCGGCTCAGAGGGCATCCTTGGGCGGAGTTTTCGGAAGCTGAGAAGCGGCATTAGAAAATATTAAGAAAGGAGAAATGAAATGCGGAGATACGAGACAAAGCCTGTTGAAATCCAGCAGCGAGAAGTTTTGGTTGAAACTATCTGTGATCTTTGTGGCGTTGTTGCTAAAGGTAGTAATTGGGAAACTTCTAGCTACGAAACTGCTGAATCTGAAATAGAAGTTAAAGTTAGGTGTAAAACCGGTTTTGATTGCCCTGAAGGTGGTAATGGTGACGAAATCATTGTTGATATTTGTCCTAAGTGTTTTAAAGAGAAGCTTGTTCCGTTTCTTAAGTCTCAGGGTGCTGACATTAAAACTATCAATTATTATTGGTGAGGTGAAATGAAATGGGAATGTACGATGAGGTAAGTATTAGATGCCCTAATTGCAAACAATACTTTATATTCCAAAGCAAGTGCGGTCCTAAACGACTTGAAAGCTTTAGTTTAGACAACGCGCCTTTGTTTGTGATTGCCGATATAAACGAAGACGGCGAAAATGGAAAGCTTTGGTGTGAACATTGTGATTCACAAATTAAAGTAAAAGTTCGCTTCACTGTGAAAGTTGAATCGCCTGATTGTCTGGAAGCAGAAGATTACAGGGAAGTTTAAATGACCATCTTCTCAGCAACCGGCCATAGACCAAACAAGCTTTACGACGCCTACCCTGAACGTCATGGTTATGATTTGCTTGTTAGCTACGCTGAGTATTGCTTGAAACTGAATAACGTTTTGATCATGGGAACTGGCATGGCTCTTGGTTGGGATATGGCTGTTGCTCAAGCTTGTTCTAATCTGCGAATTCCTTATGTTGCTTGCATTCCGTTCCAAGGCCAAGAATGCCAATGGTCGAAGCGCAGTCAGGAGTATTACAAGTTCTTAGTTTCGCTTGCGTGTCAAGTTGTTTATGTTTGTGATCCTGGTTATGCTCCTTGGAAGATGCAGAGAAGAAATGAATACATGGTTGATAATTCAACTAAGCAACTTGCGTTGTGGAACGGTACTAGCGGCGGTACTGGTAACTGTGTTAAGTATGCTAAGAGTAAGAAGGTTAAAGTTGTGAATTGTTGGGATGGTTATATTTTGGGATTGAGAGCGATGGGGATTGAATTTAAGGGAGGTAGAGAATGATTAAACAAGCACACATATACGCCGAAGTTCTTGAAGATTCAGCAAGAGAACAATTTGAAGATGCAATGAAGCAACCGTTTGTTGTGAAAGGTGCTCTCATGCCTGACGCGCACCAGGGCTACAGCTTGCCAATTGGCGCTGTTGTTGCAACTAAAGATGTAATAGTTCCTGCTTATATTGGCTACGACATTGGCTGCGGCGTTTGCGCTGTACCTACAACCTTTAAGCGTGCTGATGTTGAAGCAAATGCTAAAGCTATTTACGAAATGATTTACAAAGTTGTCCCTGTTGGATTTGCCCACAATCAGAAAGATTCGGTTTGGGATGTAACTTTGCCTTGTTCGCCTACTCTCGGTGATATCTTTGCAAAGAACGGACTGAAACAACTCTGTTCACTCGGCGGTGGAAATCATTTCATTGAGATTGGTTATGACGAAAGCGATGTGATCTGGATTACTGTCCATTCCGGTTCGCGTGGTATTGGTCATGCTGTTGCTACTCACTACATGAAACTTGCTTCAGGCGACGGTAAAGCGCGTGAAGGTCATTTTGGGTTTGATGTTAGTTCGCGTGAAGGTCGGGATTACATTACTGATATGAACTTTTGCTTGGCGTTTGCTTTGGAGAATAGGATTCAGATTGCAAATCGTGTTGCGCGAGCAATTAAAGAATTCTGTGACGGTTATTGTGAACCAGGAGAGCTTATCAACCGCAACCACAATCACGCTGAACTGAAAGATGGTCTTTGGATTCATCGCAAAGGTGCTACTCATGCTGAAGCGGGAATGATGGGCGTGATCCCTGGTAATATGCGTGACGGTTCGTTTATCGTGCGTGGTAAAGGTAATCCTGACGCTCTTTGGTCTAGTTCGCATGGTGCAGGCCGTGTTAAAGGTCGGAAGCAAGCTCAGCGCGAAGTTAAGCTTGAGGATTTTGCTGAAACGATGATTGGCATAACTGCTAATGTGGGTAATAATACTTTGGATGAATCGCCTTTTGCTTATAAGAATATTTATGATGTGATGAAGCAGCAGAGCAATATGGTTGAGGTTATTCATCATGTTAAGCCTATTGTTAATTGTAAAGGATAAGGAGGCTATGTGATTAAGGATATGACGAACAAAGAAACAGCAGAACATATGCGAAATTTTATTACAAGAAATCACGGTCCTTTTGCTTGGCCTACTGACGCTTGTGGTTATGATCAGCATATTAAGTTTGTTAAATACAGAAACGAATTTTGGAATACAAGCTATTCTGGTGACTGGAAACAGTTTGTTAACGAGTACGCAGATAAGCTTGAGCAGGAGGCTGTGTGACAAACCCCTACATACTCTCCAATGACATATTCAAGTCCAGTGAACTAATGGCAATGAAGCTCAAAGAGCGAAAGAGCGCGGGTTTACCTTTCGACGCGCTTAGACCTGGATACAGTTTCTATGTCAAGATAACAGATATGTCAGAAGCTGCTTTTCGTAGTATGGTAAGTGCTACTTCTACTCGACATAGAAGGGCGTACAAATGTATCAAGCATAAAGAGCGAGATGTGTTTGAAGTGACTGTTGTTAGTGATGTTGAAATTGAATCGAAACTTGAAATGTACGAATCGTCGGCTAAAGCTAAGAACTTGGTCAGACTAGGTAAGCAAGGCCGAAAGATTTATCATTTTGATGTTCTCGAAGAAGGTTACAGTTTCTCTTATTCTATTGAGGGTAATAGCGAAACTGCTCTTAGGACCGCTTGTAGTTTGTGGTCTAAGAAATTAGGTGTTAGATTCAATTTGTTCAGGCATGATGAACTTGGTATCTTCGAGGTTGCGCGGCTTAAACCTTCTCAGCTTACGCATGATCAGCCTATTCCTAGTTCAGCGCGTGCTCTTGCTTATAGAGGTAGGTATGATATACCTGAACCTAAACCTAAGCCAGAAATAAAGTTTGAGTATAAATCAGGGCCGTCTCCTATGCTTGTGCCTCTTGTGCCTGAACCGAAGGTTGAGCCTGAACCACCTCCTGTAGTAAAGCCTGAACCACCACCCAAACCCATGCCTGCTGTTGAATTTTGGAGTGATAAATGAACCAGATACCTTACATAGAATTCTTTAATGGACTTAGTGAAGGTCAATGCTTTTTGATTCCCTGTGAGCAACTTGATGCATTAGAACTTGCAAATATTTGTAATAATGCTGGCGAACACTTGAAAAAGGAATTCGTTTGTGTTAAAAATGGCGGCAACTTTGAGATATCGCTGAAGTCTCAAGCTGAAATTAGTTCTCCTACATTTGGAATTATTAATATTGTTGATTCGACGCCGTTGATGCTTGCGAATAACACGGCTCGAATAAGCAATAGAAAGTTTCCTTTCGACACGCTTGAAGTAGGTAAAAGTTTCTTCGTCGCTTTGAGTGAAGAAGGTAATCTAAGAACTCAGGCTAGCCAGTACGGTAAGAAGCTAGGCCGAAAGTTTAGGTGTGTTAAGCATAAAGAACAGGGCTTAATTGAGGTAGGAAGAATATCTTAATGTGGCTAAATAGGAGAGAAAGATGTGTTTATTCTGTGCTGATAAGATGAAGCATGTAAGAGTGCTTCTAGCCGCTAAAGCGATAGGTTGGTTGCCTAAAGAAGATGACACCGATTTAGAATCTGTTGTTGAGAAAGTGATATGGGATCATGCCAAATTGCACTACAGGTTAAATGAGGATGAAGCTGTTGAAGTATATAGATGTTCTGTAATTAGAGCTAATTTGTGCAAAGGAATTCGCAAAGTTTTACCTTCAATTTCAATCGAAGACAGGTTTAGGCTTGCGTTGCAAGCAGGCGCGGTGAAGCTATGACTGTTATTAACATTAATAAAGCACCTAAAGACTGGCGAAATAACCCTGAATATGCTTACATTGGGCGAACCGGTTACGGGATTGAAGGTTACTTTGGTAATCCGATTGACCACAAAGCACCTTGCTTAATATGTGGGCAAATTCACGGTCTTCCTGGATTAACTTTACTTTGCTACGAGACTTGGTTGCAGAACAAGCTTAAGTTTGATGCTGTGTTCAGCGAACGCTTCTATAGGGAACTAAGCGGCAAGATATTGGTTTGCTTCTGCAAACCTAAGCCTTGCCATGGTAATATTATATTGAAGTATTTGGAAAGGAGATGATGAATGCAACACATTGATGCTTTGATAGATAAGTTTTATTCATCGAAACCTAAAGTTCTTTGGCGAATGAGTAAGAAGATTAGGAGTACAATCGGTCAGTGGAAAGCGGATAATGGAGCGTATTTGCTTTATATTGCTAACGATGAAGAATTGAAGCCTTTCACTTTGTTAGGTCATCCTATTCAAATTATTGAAGAAGATAAGTTGATTTTGCTGTATGTGTTTGCAAATGGAGCAGTCGAAATGTTCGACATGACAGACGTGTTAAAGGAGACAACAAATGCAAAGCGTTGAATATTACAAAAACGGTGAACTTGTACGAGCAATGGAATTCTTTAACGGTGATTCTTACCAGGAAGTACAGAGCAAAATGAAAGATAGGCTTAATGGACTCGAAAACGAATTTGAAGTTGTGAGTATGAAGCGTGAAAAAATCGGTCGCAATCAAATGTGTCCTTGCGGTAGCGGCGTTAAGTTTAAGAAATGTTGTATCAATAAGAGTCTGTAAGGAGAAACTATGAGCGCAAGTAAATTTAACGGAACCTATGACAATCAAAAAGCACAATGCCGCGAATGGTGGCTGGACGGCATGATGATCTATTGGCAGAGCGCCAAGCTAATAGCCGATATGGGTCGTACCGAGTTCGGCGGCTTCCCTGACCTTCCGAAGCAGGATAACGAAGCGCGAGGTTGACCTACAGAGGCCGAACGGCGGCAAGGTGAGGCTTGGGTATAGGCCAGGGTTGAGCTGTCGCTGTTGGCGACATTAGGAGATATTAATAATGGATACGAGCGTCGGTCTGACAGTTGAGGGTTTGGTTGAATTGAAGCGCAAAATGGACGAATTAAACAAAGGCTGTCGCCATGAAGCACCGATTTACGGTCATAGCCTTTTGCCTAGTTTGTTTGGTGGCATAGACATCATCAAAAGCAATTACTTGCCTACAAGAACCGAAACATACGAAGAAGAGGTTGAACTGACTTTTAGAGAACGCTGGATCGAACCACTGTTGCATGGTGCTACGTTGCCGTTTGAGCCTTGGGTTAAGACAAAGTGGGTTACTAAGACGCGCCAAGTACCTGAACCGGTGTGCTATATGGTTGGTAATCAGCTTCTTATGAGTAGCTTTGCGTATGGCAGGCTGCGTAACTCAGGAATTATTTCAAATATTGTTTACTAATCGTTGACAAGCTGAAGTTTGTAATGTATAAGAAATGAAACTTCAAGTTAAGGAGGTAAACAGCATGGACGAAATGAAAATGCAATTTAAGCTCCGAGAACCTAAGATCGGAATGCAGATTGTTAGCAAAGGTGATAGATGTTGTTTTGGTATGCCGAAAGGCGACGTTGGAACGATTGTTGAGATTGAGCCTAACGGATTAGAGTTTACTGTTACGAACTGGTACGGTAAGCGGGAATCTCATTGTGTTCAGTGTGCTTTGGAGTTACGTGAGGTGACTAAGAAGACTTGGCTTGAAATGTGTGATAAGGAAGCTAAGAGGGTGCGAGGAAATGACAAAAGCTGTACAACGCCGCAATGTTGATTTAATTGAGCTTGCAATGATTCAAACCCTATATCCTAGCTTAAGAGTAAAAGAGCGCAAGATACTTCACGGCTTGCTGAAAGAGAAAGACATTGCGCTTTTCAATGTCGAGCAAGTTTATCCTGTAACTGATAACTTGCTTGGCAGCATCATTCGCCACAAAGAAACAAACTATGAGCAGTTGGTTGCTCACACTGAGAAGTATAAAGCCAGGGCTATTCTCGGTCCTGTTGTCAGTCAGCGACTCGCTCTTGCTAAGTCCGGTAAAACTTCGATAAACCTTTCCATTGAAACTGGTACGCAGGTTAAGGTTGTTGAGGATCGTGAGCCTGAGATTAAGTCATGCGTTGTTTTGGGCCATAATCCTCAATACAGTAACGCTATGTTTAGGGTTAAGATGTTGACCAAAGCTGTTCTAAATAGTGATACGTTTATTGATCATAGTGGTGCTAAATTCGGCAAGTTTATAGTGATAGGTTTGTCTGCTCACAGTAAAGGAAGGTGGGTTGTACGTTGCGAGTGCGGCGAACATGAATTTAGGACTACCAAAGCCATTAAGAATCCGGCGAACACTCAGGATGCTTGTGCTAAGTGTAAAGGAGGTAAGTTGTGAAACTGAAAGAAACTAACGGCAAAATTGAAGCTCTTGATAATCGTTGGATGTTCATGCACTTTCTGAGCGGCCAAAATGAGCTATTTTCCGAACCCTGGAACTGGAAATTTATTGAACAAATGTGTGCTGCTCACAATGAGCCGTTTGAGAGGGTGAGATGAAACCGGAAGACTTCACCAAGTCAGGTAGCGAAAGCGGTGAGCAGCGTGCTTTGATGGCATGGGCTGCAATGAATGTGGGTAAATATCCTGAATTACGTTGGCTATTTCATATTCCTAATGGCGGTATGCGAGGTAATGATGCAAGAACTAGAGCTGTTATGGGTAACGCACTTAAGGCTGAGGGGGTCAAAACTGGTATAGCTGACCTAATGCTTCCATACCCTAGAGGCGGTTATCATGGCTTATGGATTGAGATGAAAAAGAAGGGTGAAAAGGTGAAGAAAGGTTCTGACCAGGATAAGTTTGGTAAAGAAATGCTAGCTCAAGGTTATGGTTGGTGTGAGTGCGATAGCTACGAGAAAGCACGCGACGTACTAATTCAATATCTATCTCAATGAAAGGAGAAACAAAATGAGTAACACTGATCCGAACAAAGGCAATAACTGCGGCAACTGTAAACGTGGAAGCAAACCTATGACTGAGCCTGAGTGTGTTGTTTGCGGCAATGTTGAGAACGAGACTAAGGTTAAGTTTTCGCAATGGGGGGCGAAAGAATGAAAGTTTATGTATTTGAATCTGTTGTGTTACTGATAAGTTCAATTTTCTTATTCTCGTCTATTATAGCTTTTGGTTGTTCGTTTAAATGCGGAGGTTATGACGAAGATGAAAAGTTGAAAGCTCTTTGGTATTTTGCTGCATCAGGAGCCTTTGCGTTGATCTTCGGCGCTAGAATGATTTATTTGCTTGCTGTAGAAGCTGGAATGAATTTATTTTAATCTAAGGAGGATTCATGATTTTAAGAAACCGATTTAAGCGAAAACGCTCCGTTAACGAAATGTTAATCTTCACTTTAGCTATTATGATTGCGGTAGCAATGTTCTCTTCAGCAACTGTATGGCTCACTAAGCGGCCAACTCCGCAATTAAAGAAATGTCACGGCCCTGGGCTTTCGATAGAAACTCTTAAGTATCAGGCTTACTTTTTCGAGGCTAATGCGGGTATTCATGCGTTAGAAGTTGCTAAGGCTGTGCAGCAGTCGAAGCGTAAACGGCTTACCGCTGCTATCTGCATGGTTGAATCAGGCGGCAAGAAAACGGCGTATAATCGCAGAACTAAGGTTGATGGGATGTATCAAGTTAACCCTGCTTTTTGGGGTAAGGTAAACACCAAATCAGCTCTTGCTATGACTGCTCAGCACGACGCTATAATGGATGAACTTTTAGCCGCTTCTAACGGAAACTTGAAGGTTGCATTGAATCGATACGGCGGCGATTCAACTAAAAAGGTCTACGCTCAAAATATATTGAAAGAAATGGAGCGCACCCCTTGACATTGGAATTAAGTTTTGCTAGATTGCACTCACCGATTAACGAACCAACTAAAAGGAGGAATTAAAAGTGGTACTGGAAAACAAAGCTCAGAAGCTGAAGCGTGAATCTCTCGAAGGTCTTCCGGCAATCGTCGCTGCTACTCAGAGTGAGATTGGTTACATGTTTGCTCCGCTTGAGAACGCGGAATGGCTGAATAAGAACGGTCTTGTTGAATTTGATGTAAGTATCACTAACGAAGCGGGATTCATTGCAACCCGCGCAACCACAAAGGGGATTGAAAAAGTTATGAGTGAAAATGTTCAGGTTGAAGCAGCAGCACCGGTAGCGTCTGGTTATGTGATCGAAGACATCGCAGTTGAAGTAGTTTCCAAGCGTCGTGGTGGTGGTAGGGCTGGCGTTTCCTACCCGTTTGATGCACTTCAGGTAGGCCAGAGCTTTGTTGTCCCGGCTACTGAGAAGAAGCCGAATCCGGTGAAGTCTATGGCGTCTTCGATTACCGCCGCTAATGCTCGTTACGCTACTCCGCTGACTAACGAAGATGGTTCTCCGAAGATGAAAACCATTACCGTTCCGCGTACCGGCGAAAAACGCGATGTCCAGGCTACTCAGCTGGTTCGCAAGTTTACTGTTGTTGCTTGCGAAGGTGGTGCAAGGGTGGGGCGCGTGCTGTAATAGGTAATAACGGTACACTCAAAGGCCCAAGTTGAGTGTTTAAATGAAGTAAGATTATTTGCCTATACTTCGGCCAAATTATTTAACCTTTAATTGGAGATAAAACCCAATGAAAACCGAAATTAAAAACGCAATCAAGCTGTTGGCTCAGAAGATTACTGGTGATGTGAAGGCTGATGAAGCATTGAAGTTCACGCAAGCTGCATTGAATCTTGCTCATGTAAGTCAGCTTGTTGTTCAGACCAAGATTGTTGAAGGAAAGAACTGAGTCAGCACGGAAGGACGTGCGAGATAGCCTTGTGAAAAGACCTCAACCGGATAAAGCCGTTGGATGGTTCAGTAAACAAGGGTAGCATGTTTGAACAACACGGAACAGGTATCAAGCCCTGTACTCAGTTTAAGCTTTAAACGCCTCGCCGAACCTTGAAGATGCTGGTGTTGTTTGGTGCTGTAGGCTTGACCTACAGAGGTAAGGTAGCCGTTTCGCGTTGCGGTCTTATCTGAATATGTAGCGCGGGGCTGAAAGCCGGGTCACTCGTAAGAAGGCTTGACTTTGCCAGTTTCAGAGTAAATTGGTTGTAGTTTGATTTGCAGCAAGTAGCTCAGCGGATAGAGCGTTCGGCAATTCGTTTTTACGAATGCAGTAATCTGAAAGGTCGTTGGTTCAAATCCAATCTTGCTGCAAATTGTTCAGGTTGCGCGGATTCATTAAAGGAAGATCAGAGCAGTCTTCGCCTGAATAGTAACAGAAGTTAGTTGAAGGTGTTTGCCGCAACGATTTACTGTTTCAAATCGCTAGTACAGTGAGGGCATGATTCGAAGTTTGAAATATAACCAAATAGCCGAAAAGCCTTTGCATGAGCGACCTGACTACTAGCAACGAACCCGCTTTGACAGATTAAAACCTGTTAAAGCGGGTTTTCTTTTGCCGAACTCTTGACATTCATGATTAAGATTTGTTAGAGTGTTGCCGCAAGCTCCAAAACTTTAGTTTAAGGAGATTCTAATGCAAGAAAGCAAGTTAACCTGTCCGGTACTGCGTTGGTACGGTCATTGTTACATGAGCGTTGAATGCAAATCTTGTGGAAGATTGCGCTAACCAGTTGTCAGGAGGTATAAATGCCGCCGCAAACTGAAGAATTTAGTCGTGAAAGTGTTAATGCTCTTGTATGTCCTGCTCTTAATATTCTTAGAGCTATTGAACTTGATTTAGCGGGTTGTGACTGTATTTATAAGCCGAAGATTCGCAATGCTACTGATAACTTGCTTAAGCTAATGACTCTTGCTAAACGAGGTGATTTGAATGGCTAAGATAGATACTCTTGAACCGGATTTTAAGGTTCGAGTTGAAGAACTGATCAAACGAACCGAAGCGGCTACCAACCGCCAATGGGCTATTAGTGACGCTCGCCGCACTATGGCTCAGCAGCGTGATATTTACGCTCAAGGCCGAACTAAGCCGGGAAAGGTAGTATCGAACGCTAAGCCTGGACAATCGGCGCATAACTTTGCCTTAGCGATTGATCTATGGCCGCTTAAAGCCGATGGTAAGAACTTTGATTGGGGTGCTAGCCAAGCTTTGTTTAAAGTGATGGCCGACATTGCTGTTGAAATGGGTCTTACTTCAGGTTTCTACTTTAAGAGTATTCACGATGCTCCTCATGTTGAACATCCGCGTTGGCGTCAGCAGCAAGCTAAATGGAAAGCTGGTGAGATTCAAATTGCGTAACGTAGCTTTGCTTATAGTTGTATTAATGCTAACCGGCTGTGCTATATTAGGTCAGCGTGAATCTTCAGTACAATTGTCTAATGGCGAAATAGTAACTATACGATGCCCACATGACGGTAAGGTAGAGTTTAAGCAAGGTGAAACGCAGATTAAAGTTGATCTTCAAGGTAAGCCTGGGCCGATTGATTCATTGGTAGCTTTAATGTCTTTAGGGTTTGCGAGGCTGTTTACAACAACTGAGGTGGTTAAATGATAAAGCTTTGTGAACAGCTTTGTTATGAGAGCTATTCTGACAGCAAAAACTTTACAGAAGTAGGGGATTTGGCCTACGGTTTGTTCTACACACCTTACGGTAAAATTCTATGCATCAGAGGCTCCGAGAATGCCTTGAATTGGCTTCGTAACGTCAGGGCCGTACCTTGGCGCACCTGCGGCGGTCATATTGCCCACAAGGGGTTCATACGAGCTTTCCAGGCGCTTTGTAGCGGCGGGATGCCTACCGGAGCAGGCGCGTGTGACATCGTGACAGGACATAGCCTTGGCGGGGCCATAGCGACCCTCTACGCTGAGCAGGCCGGATGCAAGGTAGTCACCTTTGGCTCGCCTAAAGTGTACTTCAGATTCGCTCCTGCGCCGGTTCTGGATCACATTCGAATAGTGCGTGACGACGATCCTGTTCCCTGGATTCCTGGTATGTTCTACAGCCATAGAACTGAAGCTACGGTGAGGAAAGATGACGATCATCATTTGCTTCAGATTGAAGACCACTTTATGAAAGGATACTTGACCAAATGAGAACTTTAGCTTTGCTGGTTTGGATAGTGATTCTGTTGACTAGTTCTATTGTGGGTAAATAAGAGGATAAATTAAATGGCAAGAGATAAGTGTATTTACAATCGTCATATCGAATGTGTTAACTGTGAACTTTGTGACAGATACAAGAAATGATGAACTTATTAGGCTGTTGATTCTATTGTTGGGGTGAGTAATGCCTATTGCGCCTAGAAGACCTTGTTTACAACCTGGATGTGGTGCACTTGGTAATACGCCTTATTGCGAGAAGCACACTATTCAAAAGAAAGAAGAAGTTCGTATTAAAGATCGGTATCGTGGTTCTGCTGCTTCAAGGGGCTATACGCACGAATGGAATAAATTTAGTAAAAGATATAGAGAACAAAACCCTTTATGTGTGATGTGTGAAAAGGAAGGTAAGTTAGTTTTAGCTCAATGCGTTGACCACATCATTCCTCATAAGGGTGATCAGAAATTGTTTTGGGATTTGAATAACCTACAGTCGCTATGCCACTCGCACCATTCAGAGAAAACTGCGCGTGAAGATAACGGTTACGGTAATGCAGCAAAAGAACGAGAAAGATTCATCTAAGGAACTAAAATGGCGAACACAAGTCTGAAACCCGCGCATTTGAAAGTAGTGGACAAAGCACATGCTCACATGTACGACTATGACAATCCTGAACCGTCTAAGGATTGGCCTGTTACACCATCTCGCTTGTCACCTAAAGCAGCAGGTATCTTTGAGCGAATGGTATTGCGTATTGCTGAACTTTATCCTCCTTCAGCTTCTCATACCGAAATTTTAGCAATTTACGCCGAGGCCGAGGAAGATTATCTTGAACTGTCTGCTTACATTAAGTGGAATGGCCGAACTTTCACTACTGAAAATGGACAAATCAAACCTTATCCTGAAGTAGCAATGAGGAATGAAGCTAAGAATACGATGGAAAAGATACTTAAGGAGTTTGGTCTAAGTCCTGCTTCGTCGCGTAATGTAAAAGTAACCAAGCGTCAAGAGAAGCGTAACAGCTTTGCGGATTTGGATGATTGATATGGCTAAGTGCGAACTGGTTATTAGAGTCGAAGTTAAATGGTGGCTGAAGCTGTATCTTAGCGGCTTGAGTATGGTTTGCTGGATTACTGGCAATGAGCCTGATTGGGATAAGGTTAATGCCTGGGTTAAGCGAGGTATTAAATTTGAACAGGTATAGAATGCCCACACCTTTACCTCAGTGGTTAATCGAACTGATTGAGCGTTGCAAGCGCGAAAAGGAGAATGGAAAGGTTAACTTAAACTAATTTAAGGTTAAGGGTTGCTTATCTTGACTTTAAGAACTAATTCAGGTAGGGTGTCGTGCAAATACAGAATGCACTCCGCCAAGTGCTAATGAGATAGGATACGGGATACATCTCGTTCCTTAAATCCCCTTATCAGATGGCGGTCTGATAAGGGGATTTCTAGTTTAGGGGTTTTTATGAATGAAGACTTCAAGTTAAAAAGTACAAAATGTAAAGATAGACCTACTTATATTTATATTTGTTGTGATCCTAACACTTCAGAATGTAGATACGTTGGTAAAACCATTCGTTCTGTGGATTACAGAATCAAAGCTCATGTTAAAGACCTATCTTTAAATCATAGAGCTAATTGGTTTAGACATGTTGGTTTTCCTGACTATTTTGTAGTTGAAATTGTTCCTCCTGGTGGTGATTGGATCGAAGCCGAGCAATTTTGGATTGCCTATATGAAGAGTTTAGGAGCAAATCTTGTTAATATGACAATAGGGGGTGAAGGTCTTTCTGGTTGGAATCATTCTGACAAAACTAAACACAAAATCAGGTTAGGCCATTTAGGTAAAAAGAAAGGTCCTATGCCCGATTATCATAAATTTAAAATTAGTTTAGGAGGTAAAGGTAAAAAACGTTCGGCTGAGACATGCACCAAACTAAGTATTGTTAACACAGGAAAAAAGATAGCTCCTGAAGTTATAGCTAAAATAAAAGCCAGTAAAAAAGGTAAAGTTCCTGTGCTGTCGGAAGAGGGACGTGCTAAAATTGTAGCCGCAGGTAGAGCTAGAAAAGGAGTTGCTTTATCTGAAGAAAGAATAGCAATTATTGCAGAAACTAATCGAAGAAGATGTACCGGTGTGAAGCAGACGCCTGAACACGTTGCTAAATGCGCAGCGGCTAGAACAGGCCATGAGGTTTCACAAGAAACGCGTGATAAAATAAGTCGCGCTAACAAAGGTACTAATCATAGAGAAGGTACTCGCCATAGCGAAGAGACTTTGGCTAAAATGTCACAGTCTGCGAAAAAGAGAGGTGCTTTACAAAGAGCCAAAAGGGAAGCAGAGCTTTTAGCTTTTTTCAGCATGACCGAACCTATTGAATGGTGCGAAAATGAGTAGGGACTATACCGCTATTTCATATCAATACTGCTTAGATGTCGTCAACGATACACTTCCCAACAGAATAGCATGTAAATTGGAAAAGCTTGCTTGCCAGCGTCAACTTCGTGATTTGGAACGTCAGCACGATCTTTCATTTCCTTATACGTTTGATGCTTCAAAAGGAAACAGGCATTGCCGTTTCATGGAAAAATTACCTCATGTTAAAGGGTCGCAACGTGGTGAATTGCTCACATTGGAGCCACATCAGGTTTTCATGCATCATACCTTGTTCGCATGGGTCAAGAAGGAAACTGGTTTCAGACGTTATACAAAGGTGTACTTCGAGCTTCCCCGTAAGAACGGCAAAAGTTTCAGCTCAGCAGGAATAGGATTATATTGTGCATTTGCCGAAAAAGAGAAAGGTGCAGAAGTATTTGCTGGCGCAACTTCACTCAGGCAAGCCATGATGGTATTTGAACCAGCGTGGCAGATGGTTTCAATGAGTGATGATCTTAAAGACGCATTTGGTTTAACATTAGCTGGTACAGCACGTAACCCTACTTCAATCTACAGAATGGATGACATGAGTCGTTTTGAGCCAATTGTAGGCAAGGCTTCAGACGGAAACAATCCAACATGTTCAATAATAGACGAATACCATGAACATTCTGATAGTTCATTACCTGATTCACAACTTACTGGTATGGGAAGTAGACAACAGCCGCTTCTTTTATTTATCACAACAGCCGGATTTGACACTTCATCGCCTTGTTACGAAGAACATTTAGAAGCAATTAAAGTTTTAGAAGGAACGATAGAGAAGGAAAATACATTTTGCATCATATTCGGAATTGATCCTACAGATGAATGGTCTGATTGGGAGTGTTGGCGTAAGGCCAACCCCAACTACGGTGTGAGTATCACAGCCGATTCGTTGAAAGAAACATATCACAACGCAATGACTAGCTTAAAGGATCGTTCGACGCTACTTACAAAGCATCTTAACGTTTGGATGAACGGCGGTCAAACTGCATTTGATATGTTGGCTTGGGATAAGTGTAAAGATACTTCTTTGAAGTTGGAAGACTTCAAGGGTCAGCGTTGTTTCGTCGGTATGGACTTAGCTTCAAAGCTGGACCTTTGCGCCGTGATGTTTTTATTTCCGGTAGGCAAGGAAGTCGTTGTATTTGGTAAATATTATTTGCCTAGTGATACAGTAGATCGTCCAGAGAATAAACATTGGCAATTATGGCGAGACGAAGGTTTGCTTACTGTTACACCAGGAGCTAGAACTGACTACAGGCAAATAGAAGAGGATTTGATTCAGGCTGATAAAGAGTTTAAAATCATAGAACTCGCATTTGACCAAAAAGAAGCGTCTTACTTAGTTTCAAATCTTCAGACAGAATGTTCATTTGAATGCGTAGAAATTAATCAGTCACCCGCCATGATTTCGGAGCCAATGAAAGAGCTTGAGGCTATGATAATGGAAGCGGAGATTAAACACAATGGAGATAAGCTATTAACTTGGTGCATGTCGAACGTCATTAAGAAAACAGCTCGTTCAGGAGGTGATACAAAGCATTATTTTCCAACCAAGCAAAACAATTCAATGAAAATTGATCCCGCAGTCGCTATCATAATGGGTCTTAGCAGATTGAAAGTTCATTGCGAAGACGATAAAGATTCATACAACGCTAGAGCAGCAAGAGGCGAAGAGAATATATTGAGGGTGCTTTAATTGTGGGTAATGACTAAAAGGAGAAAATAAATGGAAATGCAATTTCTAACACTGCTTAACGATAACAATGATTGGATTGATTGGGCTGAACTTTGGTTTGGTGAACTAGAGGGCTTAGAGACTCCTGTAGAGTTTCCTTGCTACGCTTCACATGAATGCATTGGCTTTGATGACCTGGAAACTGAAGGTGATTGCATGGGCGATGCTTTGTTCTGGCCTACGTTTCTGTATGAGAAGGATGTTCGTGAGATGTTGGAAAGGATGTGATGTTATGGAACTAGAACCTATTGTCAAAGTAGGCGATCAATATAGAATTTATTATGGTGAAGATAATCTTAATAACGTTCAGCGTTTGCATATTCTTGCAATCATAGAACGGCAAGTAATGTTTAAATATTGGACTAGACGTGGTTGGCGATATTGTTTAGAAAGTTCACATTGGTTTAAATTGCTGAATGAAAAAGGTTATCTTATTAAACTCTAAAAGGAGAAACCAAGAAATGGCAAAGTACAGAAAGAAACCGGTTGAGATTGAAGCAATCACGTTTGATGAACTTGTTGAGCATGGTAAAGCTAATTGCGGCGGCAACATTGTCAACGGAATGCCTTGGTCGTTTACTTACGAAGGACAAGCAATTAGCCATGAAAATGATGAATGCTATTTGATTCCCACACTTGAAGGGACTATGAAGTTCACGCCTGATGATATGTTGATTACTGGCATTAAGGGTGAGATTTATCCATGTAAGAAAGAGATATTCTTTGCTAGCTATGATTGTGTGGAGGGATGATGAACAGAACTGAGCATCTTTTAACATGCGCGGCTGAAGAATGTAACGAAATTGCTCAACGTGTAAGTAAAGCTTTGCGCTTTGGACTTGATGATATGCAAGTAGGGCAAGGACTAAGCAATGCCGAGAGAATTGTTCAAGAGTTTCGAGATTTGCAGGCTGTGATGGAAATGCTTGAAGATGAGTTTATTGTCGAACCTTGTGTTTGGATTCGTGATGTGCAAGCTATTGAAGAAAAGAAAGCAAAGGTTGAAAAGTATCTAAGGTACGCTGAATCTACTTGCGGAACTTTAAAGGAGAACTAAATGCAACCATTTCAAGAAAGAGTTGTTCAAGAGAAAGCTGAATTGGATGAAAAGATTGATAAGCTTGTTTCTTTTATGAATTCTGCGTTAGCTGTCGTTCCTTTTGAAGAATGGGAAAGATTAAAGCGCCAATACGTTGCTATGACTGAGTATTCTTTAATCTTGGGCGAGCGCATTGCGGCGTTTGAATAATTTTAGTACGTACATATTTTCATATTTCGAGGAATTATGACTCACGGTGGCGCAAGACAGGGAGCCGGTGCGCCGGAAGGCCCTCGGCCTGGAACGGCAACAGAGAGGCACGAAATCCGGCTTACAACGCATGAGAAGCAGGTTCTGAGGCGTCGTGCGGCGGCTCGCGGCATGACTGTTAGCGAGTTCATCAAGGTGCAGTGCTTGAGCGGGAAGGAGGATTGTGATGTTGTTCTCTATGACACATCTTTACTTTGATTCTGATCCAGAAGTGTTTGATGATACTACACCGCCTGCGTGGTTAGTAAGCACAGCGTTTAAATGGTGGTTTGACGACTACGTATGTAAACTACCGGTAGGAGGTAGTATATCTTCAGACTTTCGGTTAATAAGCAGAGTGAAGTAACTAAAAGGAGAAACAAATGACTCATCACAAATGCAACTGGATAGCGAACAGTGGTAGAGGCGGCAAACCTGAATTTAGGTACAACGCTCAAATGAGCAATCAACCAATTATGCATGTTAATTGTTCTGTTTGTAATGCTAGAACTTGGCTTACTGAAGAACAGTGGGAGGCGTTGAAGAAATGAGCGAGCTTAAATGGTGGAATGATCCTGAAGTAAAGAAGATGTATGCTGTAGGCCAGAACATGCGAGGTGTTGCCGATGATGGGCAAGTTAATGGCTGGATGTTAGAAGGTTTGTTTGAGACTGAACAAGAAGCTGTTGAGCATTGCTTGAATGATTGCTATTTTGTAGTTCCCGTTCCTATAGGTTTAATGACTGGTACTCAATTGCCGGATGGCATTTGGTGGCCGCGTTTGCAGACTAAAGAAGAAGGTCAAGTTGAGCTTGAATTGTTTAGAGCTAAAGGTCATGAAATTGAATATGTTAAACCTTTGAACGAATGTAAGGAGAACACAAATGACTAGACCTGAAGCTCACGTTTTACTAGGTTATCTGAAACGCTACAGAACTGAGCATATCACTTGTGCTCGCAAGTATGATGTTGCTTCTGAAATGATTGCTGAAGTAATGGATATGTTGAACCAGCAAGGCGGGTTAGCTACTGGTAATTATTGCGATAAAGAAACTGTTGAAACATTCGCTTTTAATGTTCAAGGAACTGTGACTAAACGATTAGGTGATATGACTGAACCTCAACTTGCTGAGTTCATCGTTAAAACAGTACAAGAAAGCATCGCCCGTAACGCTCTGCATCCTGACTTCTGAATTAAAATCCTCCAATGCTCAATAATATCTAATAAAGCCCTTGACTCTAGATAGCTGCATGTGATATTTACACTCACAATAGCAACAAAGGCTTTCTCGCATGTCGGGGAGAAAGCCTTAAGACGGTAAACCCAAAAGGTGTGTGACCGCATTGACAAAAGAAAAACTCCTTTCATTTCTGCCTAGTTTTAGCGACGTACTGTTTTTCATCGGTGCTGCGCTACTCTTCTACGGTACCTACCTTCTTAGTCCTGCTATCGCATTTATCCTTTTAGGTTGCATATTTATGGCTCCTGGTGTTGCAGGAGTTGTTAGAACTGTTAAGCCAGTGGTGCCTGAATGAAATGGCTCAATCGGCTCTTTGAAACACGTTCGTCTGTTCAGCCGTCTTTGCTTGTCGGTGATCCTGCACTATCAGGTTACTTCGGCGGTTCACCTAATACTGCTTCTAGTCAGACCGTTAACGCTGAAACAGCCGTAAAGATTTCTACGGTGTCTGCTTGTGTTAATCGTAAAGCACTGACTCTTGCAATGCTTCCTTTGCACGTAATGCAGGAATTACCTGAAGGTGGTCATAAAGTAGCTAAGAATCATCGGCTTTATAAGCAAATGCATGATAAGCCTAATGATTGGCAAACGTCTTTTGATTGGCGTTATATGGGCCAAGCTCATAAGATGTTGCGTGGTAACTTTTATAACTACATTCAGTCTACGCCTGGGCGTGGCATTAATCAGTTAATCCCTTTGCACCCTGATAGAGTGTTTCCGTTTGTGATCACTCCTGAAGGCGCAACGTACTTTATGTATGATAATTCGCCTACTCCGCCGCGTGGTTCAAAACTTTACTATCAGTATTTCCCGGTAACAGGACAAAGCGAGATATTCACTGCGAAAGAGATTTTGCATATTAAAGGCTATAGCGACAATGGTATTGTGGGCAAAACTGTAGTCAAATTGATGGCTGAATCTGTCGGCCTTGCAATGGCAATGGAAGAGCAAGCAGCAAGGCTATTTACTAATGGTGCTCAAATAGCAAAAGTATTTAAGCACCCGGCTAAACTTGATGATCCTGCTTTTGATAGATTGAAAGCTCAGTTGGATAAATACACTGGTGTTGGAAATACTGGTAAAACTATTATCCTTGAAAACGGCATGGACATAAGTAGTTTGAGTATGACTATGCAAGACAGTCAGTTTTTAGAGAATCGAAAGTTTCAGGTAGAAGATATTTGTAGCCATTTGGACGTACCGATGATGCTGATTCATCGTTCCGGTGATAAGAATCAAACCTTTGCAAGCGCCGAAGTAGTAATGCAAATGTTTATTACTTTGAACATGCAACCGGAGTTTGAGAATTGGGAACAACGTCTGAAAATGGATTTGATGTACGACTCTGAAAAGGATTATTACTTCAACTTTGACTTTAATGCTTTGATGCGCGGCGACATGGCTGCACAGGCTGCTTACAACAAGTCGAGGTTTGAAACTGCTTCTTGGTCGCCTAATGATATTCGCCGTAACAGTGGTGAAAGTCCTGACAATAGACCTGAATCCAATGAGGTATATGTTCCGTCAGGTATCTTCCCTGCGAGGTTGGCAGGTAGTCAGTTTAATAAAGGGCCTACAGAACCTAAAGAACCTTCCGCAACAAAGGAGTGATATATGGAAATTGAAAGACGAACTAATACTGTTGAACTCCGCGTTGCTGTCAAGGCTGATAAACCTGTAATTGAAGGTTACGGTGCTAAGTTTAGAACTCTTAGCGAGCCTATGCCGATTATCAGGGACGGGGAGAAGATTGGTACTTTCCGTGAGCAACTTATGCCTGGATGCTTTGCTAGTGCAATTCCTGTGTCTGATATCCGCTCGCTGTTTAACCATGACCCGAACCTGATCTTAGGCCGTACCGCTTCCGGTACTATGGTTGTTAGTGAAGATGAAACTGGACTTTGTTTTGAAGTTGATCCTCCTGATACAACTTATGCTCGTAATTTACAAGTTTCAATGAGTAGAGGGGATATCACACAATGTTCGTTCGGTTTCAACGTTGCTGAAGGTGGTGATACTTACACCAAAGATACTGCAAATCCTGGCGCTTGGATTAGGTCTATTCATCGTGTAGCAAAGCTTTATGACGTTTCTCCTGTAACGTATCCGGCTTATGTTGATACTCAGTGTGCAGTGCGCTCGCTGCTCAATGAAATTAAGACTGAAGAAACTGAGCATGAAAAGCGCGTTGCTGCTGAACTGGCTGAAGAACAACGCAAAGCCGACGAAGCAACTGCCGCACTTGAAGAAGAACAGCGTGTCGCTGCTGAACTTGCCGAAAAAGAAGAAGTTGAGCGCGTAGTTGAAGAACAAAGAAAAGCTCAGATTGAAACTGATAATGCAAAAGCAAGATTGAGACTGCTTGAACTGGAAATGAATTAACAAGGCTGTGTAAGCCCAAACCCCGCAACACGCTACCGACAAAGACCGGAGCGAAAGGAGAAGCAAAATGGCTAAGAATCTGAAAGAACTCCGCGATCTTCGTGGAAAGGCGTTTGCCGACGCAAGGGCTATTCTTGACCGCGCTGAAAAGGAAAATCGCGCAAGGAATGAAGATGAAATTCGTCAGTATGACGCTTTCATTGCCGATGTGGACCGTCTGAAGAAAGACATTGAAGACGAAGAACGCGCACAGGAGCTTGAGCGTGAAATGGCCGCTGAAGCTGTTAGAAACACTCCTGAGCAGCGTCAGGGTAATCCTGGTGAAGAAGCTCGCTCTGCTGCTTTCCGCAAATTTGTGCTGAACGGTAATGGTGGTCTGAACGCTGAAGAGACTCGTGCGCTGACTGCCGGTACTGACACTCAGGGCGGTTTCATCATGACTCCGCAAACCTTCATTGCTCAGTTGATTGCCAACGTGAAGGATATGGTTTTCATGCGTAAGCTGGCAACCATCATTCCGCTGAATGAAGCGGCATCTTGCGGCGTTCCCACCCTGGATTCCGATGTTGGCGATTCTGATTGGACTCCTGAAGTCAAGACTGTGACTGAAGACACCGGGCTTGCTTTCGGTAAGCGTGAACTGTCTCCCCACATGCTTACCAAGCTGGTGAAAATCAGTAATAAGCTGCTTCGCAATGCCGCTCTGAATCCTGAATCCATTGTCAATGATCGTATGGGTTATAAGTTTGGTATTGCAATGGAGAAAGCTTACCTTACTGGTGATGGGGTAGGCAAACCTCTCGGCGTGTTCACAGCTTCTGCTGATGGTATTCCGACTTCCAGGGACGTTGCAATGGCTGCTGGTAACACTACTGCAATGACCGCAGATGGTCTTATTGCTACCAAGTACAGCCTGAAAGCTCCTTATATGACTAAAGCACAGTGGCTGTTCCATCGTGACGCAATTTCTCAGATTGCTCAGCTGAAAGATGGTAACGGTAACTACATTTTCAAATTGGCTGAAAAAGCAGATGTCCCTGATATGCTGCTTGGTAGGCCGCTGATTATGTCTGAGTACGTGCCGAATACCTTTACTGCTTCTCAGTATGTGGGCATGTTCGCTGACTTCTCGAATTACTGGATTGCTGATTCGCTTGCACTTCAGTTCATGCGTCTGAATGAACTGTATGCTGTGAACAATCAGGTTGGTTTTATTGCTCGCCTTGAAACTGACGGTATGCCGGTACTGGCTGAATCCTTCTCCCGTATCAAACTGGCTGCTTCCTAATCGAAGCAGTAATGAACTGACAACTTAACTTAAGCCCCTCTTAACCGAGGGGCTACAAGGAGAAAGCTATGAATCTTAGCAAAAACGTGAAAGTCACTCAGGTGCTCGGCTACTACGCTGCCGGTACTACTGCGCGAAAGGCCGATATCATTGATATGGCTAACTATGATGGTGTCATGTTCATCTACGAACTTGGCACTACCATTGAAAACGGCACTGTCGATTGCTTTGTTAGCGGTGATGCTGCTAATAGCACTTCCGCTATGACTAGGCTGAAAACCACTACCGCTCACACCATTACTGCCGCTAACGCGGCTCTTGCAAAGTCCTGCATTGTGGTTGATGTGTTTCAGCCTGATCCGGTGCTTCATCGGTATCTCGAAGCACAGCTTACCCCGGCTGTGAGCAACGCTGTAATCCTGGGTATTACTGCTATCCAGTACAACGGGCGCGTACATCCTGATACTCAGCCTGCTTCCACTCTGAAATCCACCTTCCTTCAGTCTCCTGAAGAGTAATCTGAACTGACAGGGGCGGTGTAACAGCCGCCCCTTAAAGGAGAACTTATGTCTTACAATGCTAAGGTTTACATGAAACAGGGCGGCAATGAGCTTGTTGTGAAAGCAGGTGGCAAGATTACTGCTAACGGCACTCAGGCGACTCACCTCACTGCTCTCAAAGTTGATTATACAACTGGTGATCTTGACGCTGAATCTGAAGTTATTACGGCGATTAATGCTACTAATACTCGAATTAACGCCATTGTTGCCGCGCTAGAAGGTGTTGGTATTTACGCTGCTAGCTAATTCGTTCTGAAAGGACTTTGAAATGCGAATCCGAATGAACACAACTAAGTGCGGTCCTGTTACAACAGAAAACTGGAACGAAGGTGAGATTAAGAACGTAAGCGTTGAGGAAGCTCGCGCTTACGTTACCTCACACCTTGCGACGGTTCTTGAGCCGTTTCCTGAAACTGCTATGCTTCGGCCTCCTGAGACTGCCGTTGTCACGTCTCCTCAGAAAGCCGTTTCTGGTCCTCCTGAGATTGCAGGGCAGGGCAAGGGTCCAGTCGCCGCGCAAACGCCGCCTGTAGGTCAACCTGCTTCGCCGGTTGCGGCTCCTGGTGCTCCGGTTGCTGGTAATCTGACTCAGCCGCCGACTTGGGGCAAGAAGTAGAATAATGCTGAACTTACAGGCAAAGCTTCACGGTTTCGCCTGTAACTTTATCATTGCTCTAACAATAGGAGTTTATAATGATTGATAGCTATTCTTCATTCGGCAAAACACCAGTCTCGCCAATCAGAACCGCCGTTGCTGTAACGCCTCATGACACGAATGAACTTGCTCAAGTCAGTAGAATCTTTGTTGGTGTTGCAGGTAACATCTCAGTTATTCTCGCCGATGATAGTTCAGCCGTAACATTCAAAGGTGTTCAAGGCTTTCTCCCAATGCTAGTTAAACAGGTTAGAGCTACAGGAACTACAGCAACTGATATTGTCGCTTGTAGGTAGCATTAGAAAATTGTAAGAAACCACTTTCGCCTTGATTATTACCATTCTTTTATGTTACAGAAGACCGCAGCAAGCAGCTTTCAGGGGTAAACCGAATGGTACTTAAACAAATCACAGCGCCTTTGACTGAACCAGTGACTATTGAAGAGGTTTGTGGTCAGATTCGCATTGGTGATTTGTCTGAAGAAGTTGCTACGGTTAACCTTTTTATTGCTGCTATTAGAGAGCAAGCGGAAGCTATGACTAGGCGAGCACTGATTACTCAGGAATGGGAACTTGTTCTTGACGGCTTTCCTGGCGGTCGAATTCCTATCACCTTACCTAAAGCACCGGTTCAAAGCATAACCTCAATTAAATATATTGATGTGAATGGTGTTGAGCAGACTCTTGATTCGATAGCTTATAGGCTGTTAGCTGATTGTGAACCTTCTGATGTAATTCCTGCTTACGGAATAAGCTGGCCTGCTACTCGTTGTGATAAAGCTGTTGTGCGTGTTAGATTTAAGTGTGGATACGGGCCGCTTGCTTCAGATGATCCTGAAGACCCTGATAAAGTGATGCCTAACAACGTTCCTAATGGGATTAAACAATGGATGTTGTTGAATATCGGCTCACTTTATAGCAACAGAGAAAGTGTAATCGTTGAAGGTAAGCTTAGCCTTATTGAACTAACTACGCTTGCTGACGGGCTGATTGTTAATTACAGGTTGCCTAGACTATGAGAGCCGGAAACAGGCGACATCTTATTTCAATCGAACAACCGATTGTAACCAAAGATAAGTTCGCGGCTAATTCAGTAGAATGGCAATTGTTCAATAAAGTGTGGGCAAGCATAGAATCGCTCAAAGGGTATGAGAAAACGGTCGCTAAAGCTTCCTGGCCTACAGCGACGGTTAAGATCGGCTTTCCTTATATCAAAGGTGTATTGCCCACAATGCGAGTGACTTACGAAGGTGTAATTTACTCAATTCTTGATGTTGATGATGTTGATTTGAGGCATCGAGATATCTTTTTGGTTTGCGAAACTGGTATGAAGGGAGCTTAAATGTCATCGGGTTTTGATGTTAAAAGAGATGTGAAAGCTACCGACAAGCAAATTAGTGTGGAAGAACTCGGGCGAAAGCTTTGCAAGTTATTCCATTTGCCTAAGAATACTACATCGTTTGAGCTTAAAGTTGAGTATGCCAAACCGATAATCATCAAATGTGAATACTACCCTGAAGATAAAGATTTGCAAGGTATTGGACTGGTTACTGCTGAGTTTGAACTTATTGAGCGTGTTAAGTGACAGTCGAAGAAAAAATAGCAGCAATTCTAACGCCTGTGTTTGGTGATGAACTATATCCTGTAGTTCATCCTGATCCAGATGGCTTAGAAAACAGCGTGTCTAACCTTTACGCTGTTTATACCAAGATTGGCGGTAGAAGATTCGGTAGCTTAGAAGGTGATGGGAGTTTAAGGCGAACTAGAGTTCAGGTTTCGATTTACTCTACTAGCTACGGTGAGTTGAAAGCTAAAGAATCTGAAATAGAAGCTGCTATGCTGGCTGCAAATGTTCTAGCTGGTCAGACTATTGATGCCGGTAATGATCCTCTCGAAGTTTTGTTGGCTCTGCCGAATGTTGCTGTTGCTGAGCCGACTGATGATTATGAACCTGATACAAAGCGATTTGCGCTTCATTCGGAGTGGTATTGTTGGTGTCGTTCGTAGAATAAACCTATTTGTTCACCAGGAGGTAACGATGCCAGAAATCGGTGCTGTTGTATGGGCAGGAATAGCCGGATTAATTTTAGTTATGCTTACTATCATTGGCTATTTGATTAAAACTGGTTTCGATGGAATTATGGCTGAATTAAAGACAATATGGGCTAAGATTGAGGCACATCAAGTAGCAGCAACCGAAAATGCATTGGCTATCAGAGAAATTAATGCTAGGTGTGAGGAACGGCATAAACAACATCACTGATTCATTAACAATCAATAGTTTGAGCAAAGGGTTCAAACTTCATAAGTTCAAAAAGGAGAACAAACTATGTCTATCAACGCTCAGTTGGCTCAGTTGACCAAATTCTACATCGCCGGAACTGCTAGTGGTGCAAAGACCATTACAGCCGGTGCCGCAGGATTCCCCACAATTCTTACTTCGGCTGCTCATGGGCTTGCCAATGGTGACGTGGTAGCAATTGCTTCCATTACCGGCACTATGGGTACTGATGCAACGAACGGGCTTAATAGTAAAACCTTTGTTGCTCAGAACGTAACTACCAACACCTTCTGCATTCAGGCTAACACTACAGGTCTTACTTACACCAGTGGTGGTACAGCAACTCCTAATGCTTGGACGCAGATCAAAGAGGTTAAGGGGCTCAAGCCGTCCGGCGCAAGCTCGTCTAAGATCGATGTCACGGATTTGGATTCCGTAGCCAAAGAGTACAGAACTGGTCTCGTTGATCATGGTACATTTGGTGCTGAAATTAACATTCTTGAAAGTGATGCAGGACAGACTGCCGTACTTGCTGCGTTCACTAACTCCACTACCAATAACTACAAGATTGTTACTCCTGCTAAAACTAGAACTTTCAATGCAACTTGCACTAAGTTCCCGACTACGCCTGATGCTAGTGTAGACAACGTTCAGGTAGGCAGCATGGAGTTTCAGATTAACGGTCTGATTACCGTTTCGTAAGTTCATTTAGCGGTTGCGAGTTCCAGTTAGCTCGCAACCGCTTCAACTTAGTAGTTCACTCTAACAAAGAAAGGAACACAAAACAAATGGTACTCGACCGTAACAGTTTGATCAATGAGGCTAGGCTTAAAACTGAACTTGTAAAGCTTGATGAAGGTGAAGTAATTGTTTCAGAGCTTTCCGGTCCTGATTACATGAAGCTTTACACCGATCCTGCAAACAGGAAAATGGTTGACGGTGTTGAAACAATGGAAATGGGACGTTTCCAGGCCGCGCTGATTGTCTATGGCGCTGTTGATGAAAAGAATGAGCGTATCTTCAAGGACGAAGACATTGATGCTGTAATGCGTATGTCCAACACCGTGTTCTTTAAGTTGGCTGAAGCTGCTCGTAAAGTCAACGGTATGAGCGGCGAAGAGATAAAAAACTCCAACGAGACGGAAGCCGACGATTCCTCTTCCGTCTCTGCTTAGAACTTGGTATAAGACATCCCGACGAACTAATTGTGGGTACGCCTATAACGCTTCTCAGGATGCCTCTAGGGACGTGGTTTGGCAAGCCTCGGTGCCTTACCCTTACCTTACCAGGAAAAGCCGGTTTAACAGCCTCGCAGATTAACGATTGGCTTGCTTATGATCAGATTGAACCGTTTGGTGAAATGCGAGAAGAGTTGCGGCATGGTCAAATGCTTGCATTACATCTTAATCTGAATCGTGACAGCAAGCAACGAAGTGAACCGTGGACTGCTTTGGAGTGCATGAATTATGTAGTCAAACCTCCTGAGAAGATTTATACGGTTGAAGAGTTAGAGGCTTACGCAGATAAGATATTTGGAAAGTAGTGCAAAGGATTAAACAATGGATAGCTTTAGTTTTTGGTTAGGTGTGTTAGCTTGTTATGTTGGGTTTGCGTTGTACTTTGTGTTTAAAAAGCGCAAGCTTAAGAGTTTTGTCATTGACGCTCGCGTTATGCAACCTGATTCTAAGTTAGCTAAGATGTTTAATAAGAGCCGCGCAAAGGTGAAGTAAAATGGAAGGTTAAGACGCGGAAATCCCGTTAGCATTAGGTTGCTAACGGGATTTGTTGTTTACAGCAATTCTAGCTCAGCTTCTAGCTTGGCAATGTCTTTTTCGGTTTGAGCGATTAAGATTTGCTTTACTAGGTTAAATTCGTGTTCGGAGTCGAATTCAATAGCTTGTACGCCATCAAACACAGTTTGTATTGCAAGAGGTCTTAATTCATCGGTTTGTGTCATACCTGCTTTTTTCAATGCTCTTAAGACTTCCTTTTTACTGTATATAAGTGAGCAATATTTCTTAGCATGTTCTAAATTTTCATATTTCATTTAGCGTCTCCTTTACGTTATTCATACACTCTGAGCCGCACTTCAAACATTCGTAATCAGGTTCTCGCAAGTCTGTGGTACTACCAGTAACCGCAACGGCTATTAGTTGAGCAGGCACATTTAGTAAAGAATCCTATTTGCTTCAGCTTTCGGTGCGGAGTACCGGTTTTGCAGTTCTGGCAATAGCGGATCATTTCTGAGTAAGATAAGGAACGTTAGGTACTTCGCCTCTGGCTTTAGCATAAGCCATTTGAGTGTTAAGTGATCCGATGATTTTGCCTAATGCTCCGCTACCTGCGTTAACTTTAGCTACAGTGGTTTCTTCAGAAAACAGTTTCCTGGTTTCGGCGTCAAGGGCTTCTCTTAGGGTGTCAAGTTGACTTACTTTAACTTTGCTCATTTAATTCTCCTTTTAGGTATGCACGTACTGTGCGGTTTGCTTTTATTATTGAGCGTTTAGCTTCGATAATCTGAGGGTGAAGGTCTGAAGTTGGCGTTTTAAATATTGTCGCAACATAGGATGATATTAAATCTTCCCTATCCTTTTTATGTCTAATTGCTTGTTTAGCTTTGACTTCAGTTTGACTACGATAAAGTTTAGCTTTGTGTTTGTAGTATTCAGGGTCTTGTGAATAATTTTCTTTCATTTTTGCAAGTATTGAATCTTTATTAATAACATATCTTTCGGTAACGCAAAGTTTACAGCCTCCTGTATTATTTAAATTTTCAGGAGTTCTTTTATGACCGTTTATGCAAATGTTGCGCTTTTTAATTCGTTTCCCTTCAAGTCTTCGTTTTTTAGCCGCTTGCTCATTAGAGCATATCTTGCATCTGTTTCTACTTAGCGTGTTTTCAGGAGTTTTCAAATGACCGTTTACGCAAGTATTTTTGATGATTCCTTTGCGCTGATGTCCTGCTATATATCTATAAGGTTCACCTTTTACTAAGTTTTGACTTGGTATGTTTTGAGAAATAATGTTAGTCTTCTCACCACACCCACAATGACAGTAACCGTAAGGGATCATTTTTGCAGCCTCAACCTTTTCTTGCAGTTCGGGCATTCCTTCGGGTTCTCCACTCTCGGTTGCCATTCGTAGTTGCATTTTGGACATTTCATTTATTCCTCCTGTATTGATTAAGTCGGTCGGAATTGTATCGGAATAGGAGGAACAAGTCAAGACTTTGCTGATTATATACTTTTAATAATCCATTGGATATTTGACATTGGACCTATGAATGTGTTAAAGCTAATCATAAATTGCCAATTTACAGGAGCCTTGCTAGATATTATCGGAATATCAATACCAGCAAGGCTTTATTAGTGTTTGAGGATTGTATGTCTAACGACGGTTTTTCCCTAACAACTAAAGGAATAAACGAACTAGGTGCTAGGCTGATGGCTTTTTCTGAAAAAGTTAGCCATAAAGTTATCAGAGACGCTGCTAACGAAGCTGCTACTGTTTTCAAAAAGGAAGCTATAAACAACATACTAACTACATGCACAAATGATAAAGTACATAATCTGAAAGTTAGAGGTGTTTATATTAAAATTAAACCTCGAAACTTGTCTAAAAACATAAGAATTAAAACTTTGAAAAAGATGAAAGACAGAACTATTGAAATGGAAGTGTATTTGAAAAAAGAACATGCCTGGTATGGCATTTTTGTGGAAAGGGGGCGTAGTAATATGGCTGCTAATCCATACATGTCCAGGGCTTTTGAAGCTAAGCGTGATGAAGTTCCTGAAATATTTAAAGATCGAATAGCGTTAGCTTTACGCGAAGGTGGGTTCTAATGGCTGATGATATCAAGATTAGTATTGGTGCAAATACTGATAACTTTCAAACTGGTATTGACAAGGCGTTTAAAACAGTAAGTGAATTTGGAAATAAGAACAAAGAATTAGCCTCCCTTACAGATGTTGCTTTTAGGCAGTTGTCTAAAATAGCAGCGTCTACGGCGGGTAGTGTTCAAGCCTCGTTTAACGAGCTTAGTGTTAAATCCGACGCTTCTATGAAAGCTATGGAAGTTAGTTTAAACAAAGCAAGTGCTGCGTTTAACGTCGCATTTAATAAAATAGTTGCTGATGCTAACACTAGTAGTAATGATGTTGAAAGAGCGTTTAGAAAACTAGGCGAACTGAACGCTACCTTGGATGCTTCAACGCTTAAGAATGAGTTTAAGACTTTAGGTATTGAGTCGGCTGCGTCTATTGAAGCTGCTAAACTCAAGATTCAGAACGCATTCGAAGAAATTAAACTGAGCGGTACTAAATCCCCACAAGATGTAACTCGCGCTCATGAAGCAATGGTTGCAAAGATTACTGAGCTTGACAATTTATTAGTAACGTCTGCCGAGAAAGTTGCTGCTGCTAGAAAGCTGTCTCTTCAAGAAATGAAAGCTACTGAGCAAGCCTTGTATGCAACTCAAGGTATGCAAGGTGAATTTGCTGCTAGCAAGTTGATAGGTCAACAGCAAGCAGGTTCTTCGTTCGCTAACGAACTTAAAGCTCAGATGGAAAGCAACGCTCAGTTTGCAAAACTCGCTGCTGAGAAAGTTAATATTGCTCATGATGAAGCTTTAGCTGAAATCAAGGTATATGAGCAAGCTGCACAAATGAATCAGAAGTTTGATTACGATAAGATTCGTTCGGCAAAAGCTGTCGCTGATGCGAAGATAAAAGCTTTGCATGACACAATGCTGGTTGAAAAAGCTGCTTATGCTTCACAGACAATGAGTAGTGCTGACGCGGCTGCTAAATTAATTGGTCAACCGTTAGCAGGTTCTGGTTTTTCCAATACCTTGAAAACTCAGATGGAAGAAGCTGCTAGATTAAACGAGCTTATGGTTCGTGAAATGGCTTCTTACGCTGCTGCTGCGATGCAGGGTGAAGCTGCTGCTGCAAAGCTCACAGGTCAATTACAAGCAGGTTCTGGCTTTGCAGCACAGTTGAAAGCTCAGATGGAAGGTGTTGCTCAAGAAACCGAACTGAGTGCAAAACGCTTTAAAGAACTCGCTGCTGCTGAAGAATACGCACTTAGAAACAAGGGTGCGAACACCGACAGACTTCAAGGCTCCTTTGACGTTCTCGGCCTGAAATCCTCGCTGAACATTGAAGCTGAACGTGCTAAGGTTATTGCTGCATTCGATAAGATTAAAGTTTCTGGTGTGGCAAGTGCAAATGAAATCAAGCAAGCTCATGTCGCAATGAAGCGTAAGCTTGATGAAATTGAGGGTGTGAAACCTCCTGCTGATAAACATGCTCACAGCATCAATCTTTTAAGTTTAGCTTCCATTGCAGCAATCGCTAAAGTTCAAATTTTATACTCGTTAATCAATCAGACAATGAGTTTGATTGGTAGCTTACCTAGCACTGCTATAGATGCTATTGAAACTTTCCAGTCTTCAATGATCAAAAACGCTGCTGTTATTACCTCTATGGGCGGTGGTGTAGCTGATATTGGTAAAGCTTACCAGGAGAACAAAAAGTACGCCGAAGCTGTTCAGAACGTGCTTGTTAAGATGGATGCTCACACTATAGCATCTTATAAACAACTTCAATTGATGAATGACGCCTTTGTTAATCAAGGTGTGTTCATTGACATTAATAACAAGAAACAACTTCAGGGTTATCAGAACACTGCTAACGCCTTGGCTACTATTTCTGCTGGTATGTCAAACCCTGATATGCAGTTCAGCCAGGAAATACGCGGCCTGCTGAACGGTGAAGATAAGCCTACTAACATGCTGTTCAGGCAATTGAAGGCCATTGATCCGCTCTTGAAGGATCACTTGGCTGATTGGAAGAAGATTGCTGCTGAAACCGGTAATGCGGGTTACGTGCTTGAGAAGCTTGGGCCGCTGCTTGTTGGTTATGCTGCTGCGTCCGGTGATATTGATTCGCTTTGGACTACTGTTAAATCTACCATGAGCACTATCAGGGATGAAGTGCTGCGTGGTGGATTGAAAGAAGGGTTTGAAGAGATAGTTGTTCAGATGAAGGAGATTGCTAAGCAAGCAAATGATAACAAAGAAAAGATTCAAGCAATGCTTAAAGATGGCTTCGGTTGGGCTAAAGTAGCAGCAGAGTACTTATGGAATGTGGGCAAAGCGGCTGCTTATCTCGCTGAGCCTGCAATTTGGTTAGGTATATCTGCTGGTATTATTAAAGTAGCTACGTCTATGACAACGCTTACTTCTGAAATTACTTTAGCTACTGCTGGTTTGAACATATTGGTTGCTGGTTTGATTGCGGCTGCTGCTTATACAGGTAAAGAATATTTTAAAGCTGAAGAAATGGAGTCGCGGCTTAATAATATTAAATCAATGTCGGTTGATGGTACTAAAGGTTCGCTTGCTGCTGGTTTGCAGCGTGAACGAGTAGATCGTCTTACTACAACTGATTTAGAAAAGATTCTTAAGTCTAATCCTTTAGCTTCTGATGCAGAAATTGCAGAGTGGGTCAAAGCTGGTGCGATTAAGAAGTCTTCGTTAGGGGATAAAGGTGACGCTGCTACTATTCTAGGCTCTGTTGGTTTATCTGTAGACCAAAGAGCTATAGAAGCAATGAAAGATGACGCTATTGCCGCTAAAGCGCCTAAGATTCCTAAAGCGCCGAAAGGCGGCGGTGACGTTACTGATCTTAAAAACAACGCTACATCTGCTGACAATGCATATCTTGCTTACTCCAAAGCGTTTGATGAAAGAGTTGCGACGCAAACTGAGATTGCTAACAACAATCTTATTGAGATTAACCGTCAAAGTTACGAATGGGGCTTGATTGACCTTAAGACTTACTTGAATGAGAAAGCAAGACTTACCGAGTCTTCGCTTCAAGCTGACGTTGAGGCTAAAAGAAGTGAACTTAAAGATGCCGAAACTCATCAGAAAGAGGCATATTCTAAAGAAATAACTAACAAAAAAGGTGTTAGGAACTTTGACGCTGAAGCTTTAGCACAAACTAAAGCTGATACTAAAGTAGAGCAAGCTCAAAAGGCGCTTATTGAGGTTGAAGGAAAGCTTGCTGATACTAAGATTAAGAATGCTGATTCTGGAAAGCTTGCTACTATAACTTCTATTCGCGGTTATCAGGAAGAACGAATCGCTTTCCTTGAAATGCAGAACGATTTCACAGGTGCTACTGCGATTCGTAAGAAGCTGATGGAAGAAGATGTTCGCAGACTCCAGATGGTGGCTGATACTTATAGTGAGAATGATGAAATAAGATTAGTTGCTATTGCTGCACTTGCGGCTGCTAAAGCTTTGGATGCTAATGATACCGATGTTGCTATTTATAAACAGACTGAAGGTTATAAACAGCTTCAGATTCAAATTCTTGAGATGACTGGACAGTATGAAAAAGCTGCTATTGCAAGGCGTGCTTTTGAACAGTCTAGCCCCACTTACAATAACTTAACACCTGAAGAACAAGCAGAGCGCGATAAGCTTTCCGCTTTTGATGTGTCGCAAGGTCAAGCGAAAGATAAGCAACGTATTTGGGATAACGCTTCTAAAATGCAATCGGCTTTTGGCGGTGCTAACTACGGCTCTCAGATTGCTGGTATTGATAGCGAATACGATGCAGAAAGTCAGAAGTTGCGTGATACGTATGCAACACAGCTTATTGACAAGAAAAAGTTCGACGAAGAAATGCTTCAACTTGATAAGCAATACGCGGCTCAGAAAGCAGCGTTAGGTCTGTCTATTGTTGAAAATTCTTTAAACATCGCAAAGCAAGGTTTTGCTGATAGTAAGGCAATGCAAGTTGTTATCTTAGCAATGGAAACTTCAATTGCAATTGCAAGAATAATGATGAATTCTGCTGTTGCTAAGAGCGCAGCAATCGCATCTGCTCAGATGGCTGGTCCTTTAAGTCCTGCAATGGAAGCTGCTGCGATATCGCGTATTAGTGCTTACGAAGCAATGTCAATCGGCTTAGTTATGGCCGGTGGCGCGATCCAGGGAATGCAAATCGCAGGAGGCCGCGCCAACGGTGGATCGGTAATCGCGGGTCAAACTTACGTTGTCAACGAAAATCGTGCGTCTCAGGGTCCAGAATACTTTACTCCCGGTGTAAATGGTGTTATAACACCGGCTAGCAAGCTTGGTGGCTCTACTTACGCGCCGGTTTATAACATTGATGCTCGTAACTCTACATTAAATGAGCAACAGATTACTTCAATAGTTAAAAGAGCGAACGAAACAACCAAAGCTGAAATACTTAATTCAATGAATCGTGGTGGAGAGTTTGCACTTGCTTCAGGGAGGGTACGTTGACCATACTAAGTTTGCCCACATTTAGTAGAACAGCACCGTCCTTTCAGACATTTTCATTGATGCCTAATACGGCTAGTTTCACTTCTCCGCTCAACGGTGCAGTTCAGACTTCTGAACTTCCTGGTGCAAGGTGGGTGTCAACATTTGGTTGGAATGGTTTGACTGATTTAGATGTTCGTATTTTGAAAGCATGGCTCAACAAGCTCTCAGGGCGAGCAGGCCGCTTCTACCTCACCGACTATACGCACAAAACACCGTCAGGAACGGCCCAAGGTTCGCCTGTAGTCAACGGGGCGAGCCAGACAGGTCGTACCCTTGTCACGTCAGGATGGACGCCAAATCAGACCGCCTTGCTCCTTCCTGGCGATTATTTTAGTGTTGGCTCTCAGCTTTGCGTGATTACCGAAACTGCTTCGGCTGACGGTAGTGGTAATGCTACGCTGACTTTTGAACCTCCGCTTAGGTTAAGTCCTAGCAATGCGCTTACTGTCGTAACCGCTTCCCCTAAATGTATAATGATGCTTGAAGATGATAAACAAGACAACTTTCCGTTTCAGGAAAAGAATAACTCTTCCGTCTCAATCAAATGCTTGGAGATGTTCTAAGTGCGAAGCTTAACTGCATCAGCGAAAAACGCATTTTCACAACTGAACTTTCCATCTTTGGCTCTAGTTGAACTAGACTTTGCTGATGGGTTTGTGAGAGTTTGTAATGCTGCTTATACTTTTAATTGGGATTCGAAGGGCAATTTAATTACAGATACTGAAGCTCTTTCTTCTCATACTTTATATACGGTAGGTTTGTCGTCTGAAATAACTGATTTAGGTTCTAGTATTTCAAACGGCGTTGCTCATGTTTATTTTTCTCGTACCGGTACAAGCGGCTCTGATCGAAGAATAAGAACATCAAATGGAAGTTATTCTATATCAGTTGATAAGACTCAAGTTTCCACGCTCACATTTGATTTTAAACAAGTACAGGGTTTTGTTGATTTTTATGCACTAGGTTCTGCTGTTGACGATCAAGCTAATTCACACTCCCGAATTTTTACGATTGCTTCAAACGGAACAATAACCGCTTATTCAGGGTGCTTGATTTCGGATCAAATTGTTCTTGAAAATGGATTTACACGCATTTCTGTGAAGATTCCAGCTTCTTTTTGGACAGGTTCGGGTGCAACTTTTTATATTTTTGTAGGTGGTGGTTGGACTACTGTTGAGACAAAAGAATATTACTACACTAATCCGACGTTTGTTCAAGACGGAACTCAGTGGCTCGGTATCGGTACGCTAGGTTCAATTGAAGCAATTACTGAAGGAACTGCGTTACAAATGTACGGTTGTCAATTAACTCTTTCTGGTATTCCTCCTGAAGTTATCAGTGAGGCATTTACCCAAACTTATCAGGGCCGTTCTGCTACAATCTGGCTTGCACCTTTGACCGAAGATTATGTTATAATTGCCGATCCTGTTGTAGTGTTCAAAGGTAGAATGGATACAATGGATATTGCTTTAGGTGAGACTTGTACTGTAACCGTTAGTGTTGAAAGTCGCCTTGTTGATTGGGAGCGTCCTAGAATTAGACGTTTTAACGATGAAGATCAGCGTAGCGAATATCCGAATGATCGTGGATTTAGATATGTTGATCAGATGATACAGAAAGATTTGAAATGGAACCGGAGTAATTAAATGAGACATCAAGATTGGCCTAAAAGGTTTAATGCTTTGGTTCAATCAGCTTCAAACAGGCCTTTTGTGTGGGGAAAACACGATTGCTGCTTGTTTGCAGCTGATGTTGTTTATGAATTAACTGGTATTGATCATGCTCAGTTTTTGCGCGGTAGATATAAAACTCATCTAGGTGCAGCCAGAATTGTAAAGAAACTAGGTGGTGTTAAAGCTATTGCTGTAAATGCTCTAGGTGATGAAATTCAGCCGTTGTTAGCCCAAAGAGGTGACATTGTGCTTATAAAAACTAAAGAGTTTGGTGATACTTTGGCTGTGTGTGCCGGTGAATACTGCCTTGCACCTGGATATGATGGCTTAGCTAAGGTTTCTATTAAAGAAGCTGTTGATGCGTGGAGGGTTGTTTAATGCCTCCTTTAGCGGCGGCTGTTGCTGCTTATCTATCAGTTTCTACAGCAATGGCATATATGGTAATAGTCAGTGCTGTTCTGACGCTAGCCTCTGTAGCTTACTCAGCTTATATGATGGCTACAATGGAAGCGCCTGCTCAACCTGACGCTTCTAAACGCTTGCAAACTGTGCGTTCATCTGTACAGCCTCATAGGGTTATCTACGGCGAGTGCATGACAAGCGGGGTGCTCGTCTATGCTCAGACTCATTCAATTGATCCTTCTACTGGCGAACTGGACAACGAAGGTGAGAACAAATACATATCACTAGTTGTTGCTTTTACTGGTCATGAAGTTGAAGAAATAAAAGAAGTTTGGTTTAACGATAAAATTTCTTCAGATTCTGTGTTCATTAAACATGTTAATGCTGTTCCGGCTGAAGGATATTTTGTAGGAGGTAGTGATTCTGATCCTATAGGAACTTTTGTCGAAACTAAAGCCGCTATTCCTGAACACGATGAAGTTTACGCTACTGTTTTCAAATACACTGGTACTGCAACTCAAGAAGCAAATGATTTTCTTATAAGTCTTCCGGCTAAACCTTCTAATATTGTTTCTAAAAACCCAACGTCAGGTTTAAATGATCTAGTTATTAATAATTTTGATGGTTCTCCTTTAGGTCCTTATAATCAGCAAGGAATGTGTTCTATAACTTTAACTGTTACTGATACAGACCCTTCAGGCGATACAGTTAGTTGGGTTCAAGATATCTATACTTCAGAAGGACTGGTAGCAAATAACGCTTCTGGTACGTTTGTAATGCCTGGACCTGATACAGCAATTTCATTGGCTAATGGAATTGTTTTATGGTTCGGTTCTTATGACGGTAGCGGAAACGGCATTAGAAACAATACAGGTCACAGTATCGGTCAAATTTGGGAAATTCGAGCCTTTGACGGCGCTCCTTGGACTTCGGAATGCAGATTACAAGGAAGATCGTATGTTGTCGCTACTTTGGAGTACAGTGATAAAGCATTTCCTACAGGCTTGCCTAATATCAAAGCTTTGATAAAAGGTAACAATCAAATTTATGATCCTCGTACTGATACAACAGGTTATAGTGACAATTGGGCTTTGTGCGTTCGTGATTATCTTACAAAACCTTATGGTTTAAATGCGCCTGTTTCTGATATTAATGAAACAACTGCTATTGCAGCGGCTAACATTTGTGATGAATCTATTGAACTTGCTAATAGCGGTAGTCAGAATCGTTATACTATAAACGGTTCATTCACTTTAGATAAAACGCCTACCTCTATCATGAACGAGATTTTAGCTACTGCTTACGGGGCTATTACTTGGACGCAAGGACAGTACAGAATCCTTCCAGCAGCGTTTTACGCGCCTGATTTGACGTTTCATGGCATGAATGCCAGCGTACCAGGGCTGACTGAATCTGATCTAAGAGGGCAACTTAAGGTTCGTCCTGCGCCGTCATTGAAAGATAAATTTAATGCCGTTAAAGGAACTTACGTTTCGCCTGAAACTTGGCAAATGGTGGACTTTCCTAAAGTTGGCAATGAGTTTTATCAGGATCAAGACGGTTATGAAATAGTAAAAGATGTTCAACTTACTTACGTTACCAATTCTGTTAGAGCGCAGCGTATTGCTAAAATAATGCTTGAGAAAAGCAGACAAGGAATAATGGTTGATTTCCCTGCTAAATGGTCTGCATTTCCTTTAGCGGTGGGCGACGTTGTTCCTATTACCATTGCAAAACTCGGTTGGGATCAAAAGCTTTTTACTATAAGAGACTGGAAAATGCATTCTGAAGGAGGCGTTGACCTTAGTTTACAGGAAGAAGCTGAAGAGTGCTATGATTGGAATTTTGGCGAGGAAACAACTACTGATTTAGCGCAAGATACCTTATTGCCCGATCCTAGATACGTTTCATTAGTTACAGGATTGGTGGTAGGAGAAGAGTTATACGCTACCAATGTGGGCAGCATTGTTAAGTCTCGTGTAATTTTAACTTGGAACAACATGGGACTTAGACAATACGAAGCTAATTACAAACCTTCTAATAATACTATTTGGACTCCACTTCCTTTAACTTTGGATACAACTTGTGTTGTTGATGATACGATTCCCGGAACTTATAATTTTAGAGTTAGAGGAATGAACTTTTTAGGCGTATGGGGTGATTGGTCAACTATTAGTTATTTGGTGAAAGGCAAACTTGCTCCACCTCCTAATGTTGATAGCTTTTTGATCACACCTCAACAAGACGGTACTAGAACACTAAGTTGGCTGATGCATAACGCTCCTTTAGACTTGGCTGGTTGGAGAATTAAGTTTAGACGTGGCACTGATGCTGGTTTGTGGTCTACTATGACTGCTTTGCATAGCGGTTTGCTGATATCTTCTCCTTTTGAAAGTAATCAATTGTCGGCAGGTGATTATGTTTTCGGCATTGTTGCTGTTGATACAACTGGTAACGAATCACTAAATCCGCTCTATATTCAAACTACGCTTCCTGATCCCCGAATGACAAATGTGTGGACATCATCTTTGAATATGGATGGAGATTGGCCTGGAATAAAGATAAACTGTTATGTAAATAGTGAAGGTGCTTTAGAAGCAAACGATATTTCTTCTTGGAATACAATACCTGCAACCTGGGCTGAATGGACTAGATGGAATTGGAATTCTTTTACAAGCTTTGTTTATGAAACTTCGTCTATAGATTTAGGTCATTCTTTATATTTTACACCTCAAGTCACAGCCTTTGGAGTAGGAAATATAACAATAGAAATGATTACTTCTTTGGACAATTCTTCTTGGAATAGTTGGAGTGTTTTAGAAAAAACGCAAGCTCGCTATGTTAAGTTTAAAGCGTCTGTAATTAGCAATGACGCTGAGTTATTTATTAACTTATTTGCAAATTCAAGAGAATTTAACAACGCAACTTGGGCCAAAGCGCGCAGCTCTATTACGACCAATGCCGCTACCGCTCCTGACGGTACTGTTACCGCTGAAAAGCTAATTGCTGATACACAAGTAGAGCTTGCACATCATGTAAATCAGAGTGTTTCAGTCACTGCTGGAACATCGTACATTTTGGATGTGTGTGCAAAAGCCGGAGAATATCAGTATTTAGCGTTGCAGTTTTTGAACACTAACGGAGCATACGCAGGCAGTTTGGCTTATTTTGATTTATTGGCAGGAACGTTCACAAACTCTTCGTGTGATGCAGCGGGAATTGAGAATTTAGGTGACGGATGGTATCGCTGTTGGGCATCAGAAACAGCGATAGCAACCGTATCCGGTCTTCACTTGATAATGGTATGTAAGGATTATGCTGATGTATCTTTTACTGGCGACGGTACATCCGGGATATTTATATGGAACGGTCAACTACAAGTAAAACCATCTTCTGTTAGTACAACCAATCTGATAAATCTGTCTGAACTATCTGCGTACTTGATAGTAAAGCCGGTAATTGAAGAAGTTAACGATTTACCAACATCAAGTTTGACTGGTTCGTATCGTATTGGAACCGGTGATGTTAGAATTCCTCTAACTGGTGATTATGATATCTTGAATCAGGTAAGTGTTACACTGCAAAATGTTGGGCCTGGGTGGAGTTGGCAGTTAATTGACAAAGATACGACATTAGGACCGCGGATTAAGATATTTGACGGACTTGCTGCTGCGGACTGTAATATCGATGCTTATATTAAAGGGGTTTGATGATGGAAGAACTTAATATAGGAACAGTTGAAGGGGATGGAACAGGTGATACTTTTTACGATTTGATGCTGAAAACTAAGGATAACTTTGTTGAAATAGCTAATGATTTAAACGGTATTGTGAATGTTCGTAATTTTGGTGCAGTATGTAATGGAGTGACCGATGATACTACTGCGGTGCAAGATGCTTTAGATGCATCGTTGTACGTGTTAATTTCAGGATGGTGTAAGATTTCAGCTTCTCTCACATTGCGTGAAGGTCATCGTATTTTTGGGATTTGCCCGTTAACTTCAGGATTTATAAAAACTAATTTTAACGGCCCTGTGTTGTTAGGTGTTGATACAGATTGGGTTTATCTTGCTGATTTTGGGATAGACGGTCCTGGTCAGTGGACTGGAACCGGAAATAAAGGTATTGATATTCATGTTAACTCCCAAGAAATATTAACTAACCTAACTGTTAGAAATGTTCATCTTAGATATCTTAATGACATATCGCTGTACGTAGGCACTGGGGCTTTTTGTACTTATGACCAAGTTAAAGTTTTTCAGGGCGGTTATGCTGGGATTTATATAGATGGTGGCGATGGTCATACTTTCATTAGTCCAAGTGTGCGAGACATTATTTTGGGAGTTTATTTACATGGGCCTACGACTGTTAACGTAATCGGTGCTTATGTAGAACAAGCAGGGTTAGGTTTTTGGTTGGATGGTGCTAATGCTGTTACGATAAGCGGAAGTGGTGTAGAGGCGAATATTAATAGGTCTACTGACTTCCCTGGTAGAAGTTATCGAATCTCCGGTGGGGAAGGCAACAGTATTATTTCAGGTATGTCAAGGCAGGACACTATTGGTGCAGCAGCTGCTGCAAATGCTCAACACTTATTGATTGATGATAATGCTTCACGAACTACTATATTAAGTTTTCGCAAGGTTAATTCTGCTACATACATCCCTACTACAGAAGTCGATGTTTCGGGAGCTTTAGATACTGTTTTAATGGGGCCTCATAATTTTGATCCTTCAAAGGTCGTAGGCGGGGCAAAGTTTGGTGATTATGGCACTACAGCTTTTCCTCCATCATCAACAACTCCTGTTTTAAATGGTCAGATGGTTTTTGAATTAACCTCTAACACTTCGTTGACGATAAAAGTAAAAGGTTCGGATAGCGTAGTAAGATCGACAATTCTAACTTTGTCTTAAGGAGAATAAAATGGACCCTCTTCAGCCGATACCCACAACTAACCTAGATGCAGGTAGTGATAGCCCTTTATCCGCTCAGACTGATTTACTTGAGGTTGTTCAGCGAATGAATGGTATAGGACTTGTACCTTGTTCGCAATATGGAACGCTAAATCAAGCTGTTATTGCAATCGGGTCTTTGAAGCGAACATTAGCTTACGGGGCTGATGTTACAGTTTCTGCTAATATTACAATTCCTTCTAATATTGAATTGTTACCTTACAACGATGCTGTTATTAATCATTCTACTTATACAATTTCGTATTCAGGTAGCACTGAAAGATGGAACATGAGTAAAAAATTCAACGGTACAGGAGCTATTACTGGATTTAGCGAGGTTCGCCCTGAATGGTTTGGGGCAAAAGGCGATGACTCTACTGATGACCGACAGGCGTTTATTTGTGCAGCTGCTTCTGGTGGTGAAATAGTTTTAAGAAGCAAAACTTATTGGGTGAGCAGTAATATTCCAGTAACCGGCATTTTGCGAATAAGGGGTGTTGGAGAAAATTCTTCTATTCGGTGCAACGGATACGCGTTTACAGTTACCAACGGTCATTATTCTCATTTGGATAATTTCGCGTTTTTGGCTCCTACTGGCGCGTATATGGTAAACAGATGGGCTGCTAACGGTGATTGGCTCGGTACACCTGTTTACGGATATAATTTGACTGAAGGTTATCAAATGACCGGGAATGATCCTGAATGGGAAGGGTTGACAGCGCCTCAAAAGACGTATGTAGTCACCGGAATTAAGTTCATTACGTCTAACAAAGTTAAAGTTTCGCGCATATACGGGCGATTTGTGAGTTTGTGGCTAAGTGATAGTAACGATTCTTCAGTGGAGCGTTGCAGGTTTCATGGTGGAGCTACCACTTACGGAGGTATTTATTTTGGGGCTACCGCTGCTACAAAATTACAAGGAAATAAAGCTCACGGCAATACGGTCATGTATTCATCTAATTGCGGGATAACTTATGAAGGTCAAGATGGAATAAGCATTACAGGAAACACAATCAGAATGTGTGGTGAATCTGGCATTAAACAGATGCAGAATACTTACTCTAGTCTGTATTCGTTAGTATCGGATAATATCAGTAATTCTAACTATTATGACGGCATAGATTTATTAACCAACTTTCCCGTTACAGGTTCGGCTTCTCCGTCAGCTTGTGTTGTAAGCAACTGTGCTAAAAACAATAGATTGTCGGGTATTAATATAGAAGGTACTGGAAATTTAATACAAGGAGGTGTTATCTCAGGTAATGGTGCTTTTGGAATATGGGGTATTGTGTCATACTCTACGATCATGGGCGTAATGTTACCTAATAATAATAAAATCGCTACGGCCGGATACGCTTCTTTGTATGTAGAAGGTAATAACAATACAATAGCAACTAACAGCATAAATAATACTGCCGCTGGTTATTTAGTAAACAACTGCATGTTTGTTAAGGGTAATAATAATAAGTATTACAATAACGATTTGTATACCAGTAATACTACGTCCCTTTATGTAGAAGGAACTAATAACATCGGTTGGGCCAATAAAGGGCTAAAAGCGGTTAACGGAACCTCTCTTGATAGGTATAACCGGCTTATAGTTGATAATATGGAGCAAGCAGGTGATGATGTGGGTATTGACTTTGTAGTGAGATGGGGTATGCGAAAACCTACAGGTAGTATTAAGTCATTGTTGACTAATGGTGTTCCTGGTAGCGAATATTCCAATATGTATTTTTATACATTAGGTAACGGTACTGAAATCAATCCTCTTATTTTAGGCGGTGACGGTTATATTAGTATGCCAGCTATGCCTGTTTATGCCGATAATGCAGCTGCTGTTGCTGGTGGCAGAGCAGCGGGTAACTTGTATCGAACTGCCGCAGGGGATTTGCGAATAGTGTATTAAATATTTTTAACCTTCTTGACTTGAGAACTTTTTAACTATATTATGTGCCGCGAGAAGGGAATTAGGAGCGCCTATGCCAGCACTTGAACACGATGTAACAATAGAGCAAGGCGCTGATTTTCAGCGGGAATACACCGTTACTAACCTTGACGGTTCAAACGTAACCGATTTAGGTTCGTTTCAATTCAGCGGTCAACTCAGAACTAATTACGGAACACTGGTAGCTGATTTTACAATTACACCTACTAGTGTTAAAACCGTACTTGCTGCGTTAACTGCCGCTCAGACGACTTTAGCAAAAGCTTCAACTTGTTATTCCCACAATTATGACATAGAAGGTGTTTCACCTCAAGGTATTGTTTATCGTATAGCAAAAGTACGCGCTAAAATTTCAGCAGAACAAACTAAAACAGCTTAGGCTAAGAACTTAAGCTCTCAGTTCACAAAGGAGAACTAACAATGGCTAACAATCTTAAACTCAGTAACGCAACGGTAGATGTTCAGGGTGATGCAACTGCAACTCTGTTCGACAACGGTTATCTTCGTATCTATGATGGTAGTCAGGCTGCAACTGCTGATACCGCCGTAGGCGCACAGGTTCTGCTTGCCGAGCTTCGTTTTGCGGCTACCGCAATGAGTTCCAGCACTAACGGTGTGCTTACTGCTGCTGCGCTTACCGCTGATTCTTCGGCCAATGCTACCGGTACCGCCTCTTGGTATCGTTGCCTGAAGTCTGACGGTACTACGGTTATTTGTGACGGCTCTGTGGGTACTTCTGCTGCTGATCTTATCCTTAACTCTGTTGCTATTAGTTCCGGCGCAGCTGTTTCGGTTTCCTCGTTCACTCACACTATTCCTAAAGCGTAAGGAGCTGTTATGGCGCTCCACCATCTAACTGAATACAACGTCGATGGTGGAGCTTGGATACAGGCTTACGCCGACGAAGAAGCAGGGCCGGGGAAGTCGCTTGTTATTAGCGGCTTAGCGCCTGGAACCTACCAAGTCAGACTCAGGATCACTCCCTTAACCGGGGGTGGTCCTGCTGTCGTTTCTAACCCTGTTGAAGTGGTTATTACACAAGACGTTGTAAATCAAACCCAAATCAAACAAATTCAAGCCATTGAATCTGCTTTACAGTTTATCGCTTCAGGTGCTCAAGTGGCGGCTGTTCAGGTAGGTTCTGTGCTTGGTTCAATGTTATTCTCTGGTGTCGTTGAACAAACTCAGCCAATTCAGGTTGAACTTTCGTCTGCTTCTGGTGTTAATACAGGTGATTTGGCAGAAACTCAGATTGTTCAAAGCAATAGTTCTACTGGCTTACTTGAATTTGTTGGCGTAGTTGATAATTATCAAACATTGCAAAGTTCGGTTATTAACAGTATTGTTGAGTTTATGGGTACTTCTGTTCAAACTCAAACAGTACAGTCTGAAGCAATTTCAGGCGGCGATGTTATAACCGGTAGTGTGTTGGCCTCACAGGTCATTCAGGCTAATAACATTGCAGCAATTATTGAGTTTGTAGGTAGTGCAGCAATTCAACAGCTTGCTCAAAATGAATTGGTTGAAGGCGAACAGTCTGTTCCAATTTCAGGTACAGTTGTTGTGAATCAAGCAGTGCAGAATGAAGCTAACTCTGCTACGTTAGTGTTCTATGCGACTTCGGAACAGAATCAATCTGTGCAGAGTGAAGTGAATAGTGGAACATTGTCCTTTAGCGGTAGTATTACAGAGAGCCAAATAAAGCAGATTGAAGCTATTAGCGCAAGTGTTAGCGAACCGTCACCCGCCCAAGTGACAGGACTCTCGGTATCCAACTCCCCCGCCCAACTCACTGCCACATGGGCTGACCTTTCCGACGAGACTAGCTATGAGCTGTTCTACTCGACCGACCCCGACCTGGACGAGACCACGGACGGTCTGACGGGTTACGTTAGCACGGTTGCCTATCCCTCGGCTCCAACTTCCGCCGTTTCTGGGCACATCACAGGGATTTCGGTGGGACAACTGGCGTACACGCTTAACGGGATGTTAACGGCAGGGGTCACCTACTATGTCAGGGTGGCTGGCAGAAACGCCGCTGGGCTTGGAACGCTTTCTGCCGCCGCTGCTGCGTCTCTCAATTATTACACGCAAGGTTGGGAGGCTGGAGTTGACACAGATGGGTTGATTGCTGTAGCAGGCGGGGGGCATACAGGAGATTGGTTTGGGGTCAAGGCTGGGGACCACGTAAGTAATCAGTATACTGTAGCTTTTACAAAAACACTCACCGTAGCTGATGGAACTGGCGAGTTTTACTATTCAATAGAGGTTGAGCATAGCTCCACAGAGATCAGGGTGTACCAAGGTGCTACTTTACTACATGCTGAGAACTCAATCAATGACAATACCTGGCATAAGATGGAATTTGTGACAGCTTCGGAGAGTGATGTAGAAATCAAAATAGGTAGAGTATCTGGTGCGTATGACTATGGTGGGGGCGACATCGGTTCGTCTGCTAGTATGAGCATAGATGATGTAAAGATAAGGATACCGTGATGCTAGTCATCTATTGTTCCCCCAACGGTATCGGGGATGGGCAACTGACCAGTCCTTGCTCATTTCTAGCCGCGAAGCAGATGGTTATCGACTCCGCTCATGATGGCGACATCGTGGTACGTATGTTTGGGGGCGTCTACGAATTTGACGCCACGGTGACGTTTACCTCCGCCGACTCGGGAAAGAATGGTCATAAGGTATATTGGGTGGCCCATGATCCAGCTAATCCACCGGTTATCTCCGGCGGCAGAGCTATAACTGGTTGGGAGCTGGATACTAGCGCAAGGGCGACTGGTAAGAATATCTGGAAGGCTCCAGTCCACGTGGACGCAGCCAAAAATTTTTGCGTCAATGACCACCAAGCGAAGATAACCAGCAGGTTTGTGCAGCCTCAATACACTATACCTTACATCGATGGCTTACACGAATTCATCTTCACCATAAACGACGCCTCGTTCCCGGAACTGTCACGTCCCACAGATGCCTCGCTTTGTGTCTGGACCATGGTATGGAGCAGATCGACAGCAGCTCTCACAACATATAGCAGATCGGGAGACGTGACCACGTTCCGGGTGGACCGGGGCTTCTCCACCAATATTGCGGAGAACGTGGACGGGATAGACGAAAACGTCCCTCTTGATGCCGCCAACCGCACAGCCATAGAAAATGCTTTCGAGTTTCTTTCCGCTGACACCAAAGGGTATGGCTACATAGACACCACCGATCACGTGGCCTACTACGTACCTCTGGACGGCGAGGACATGACTCAGGCGACAGCCCATGCAGGTATCCGGGAGAAAGCCTTAACCTTGAATGGGGCAGTGGGTGTCTTCTTTGGCGGAGTGCAGTTTGCCCACACTAAATGGAATCCTTCGGCGTGGTTTGGGGGAGTGGGAAACCCTACCGTGCCACTTGACGGGCCTCTCTGGGCGGAACTGTTCTTTGAGTTAGGTTACACGGCTGATCTTATGCCACCTGCTGTTGTGGAATGTAGATATTCGGAACATATTGGATTTCAGAACTGCCGTATTAAACACGGCGGCGGCGACGGTTTGGCAATTCTTGAGGGGTCCAAACACGTAGACCTGAGACATTCCTTAGTGACCGAGATATCTTCCAATGGCATTACTGTGGGAACACGCCTCAGCACCACCCCTCAGACATCTGACCAGGTTAGTTTCATAGCAATTGCGGATAATATCGTCACTAAAACCGGTTATGGCTATCTCGGTGCTCTCTCCATCTTCACAACTGTTATGGACCACGTGACTATACTTCGTAACGAGGTATCTTACGCACCGTACAGTGGGATTGGATGGGGCCAGGGCGGGCCGGTCTGTTATACCAACAACATCGAAATAGCCTACAACAAGATACATCATATATTTGACCACCCCACCATAGCTGACGGCGGGGCCATATATGGCAATAGTCAAACGGATGCTGTGGCTATCCATGACAATTACCTGTACGACAACTTTGCCATCTCGGAATATCAGTTCGGAAATGCGTTGTATTTCGATGAAGATGCATCTGGCGTCACCTACTACAACAACGTCATAGTAGAATCAGCCGCCATCGCAGCCATAGCGCCTGTGGGGGAGCACGTCTGGCTGGGCGGAAACAGCGCGGGGGTGATAGCGTACAACAACTATGCCTCGAACCATATGATCCTTAACTGGCCTCCGTGGGTAGGGGAAGTTCCGACCGCCGACGAGGCTATCCAATTAACGGGTATTGATCCCGCAAACTGGCCTGTGGCAGCACGCAACATTGCTCTTGCCTCCGGCCCGTCGCCACTGCCGGAAGTCAGTTTGTTTATCCTTCCCGATTCCGCCACTACCCTAACCGTCCCTGCCACTTCGTTCACCGCCACGGACGATGTGGCCGTGACAGGCTACTTGATAACCGAGAGCAGCACCCCGCCGCTAGTTACCGATCCGGGGTGGAGCGCGACTGCACCAACAGAGTTTACTTTCGCAGGTTACGGCAACCGCACCGCATGGGCCTGGGTTAAGGATGGCGATGACAACGTGTCGGCGGGGGTGAGTGCGAGCACAACTATAACTTCATCGCCTTATACAATAGCTTTTGCTCAACAACCAACAATTCAATATATCGTTGATGATATCGTAACATTAAGCTATGATACTATTACTTTAGGTGCTGAACAAGTTCAAAGTATTCAAACTCAAGTCACAACAGCAACTCAAAGCTTTATTGGAACTTTAGCACAATCGCAAGCTAAACAAACTGAAGCTGTTGTAAGCTTGCAAAGTATTGCGGGTTATGTTGCCACAACTCAAGCTAAACAATCCGTTACAATAGCAGGAACACCACAATTTAACGGAGTTATTGCCCACAATCAACCTATACAAATAACACAAGCTTCAACTCAACAAACTATAACAGGCTCAGTTACAACAGTTCAACCAATAGCTTCACAAACAGCAAACGGTTCTTCAGCCGCTGAGCCGACATTAGCTTTCGGCCAACAGCCTGTTTTCAGCAACGGTATTATTTATTACGGCACTGAGGATTTATTTGCTGGTTTTGAAGGTACGATAATTCAACTTACGCCGGTTCAGCAGCAGATAGTTGAAGCAAGCTTAGGATTTACCGGAACCGTCGCTGAAAGCCAGAAATCAGCCGCTCAGAATGCCCTAGGGAGCCAAGTTTTTACCGGAGCCTTATCAGGGTATCAGCTAATTCAGGAGCAAGCGGCCTTGGCGCTGCCTGAAGCCGTAACGCAAGCGCAGCCGACTCAGCAGCAAGCAGTAATTAGCACTTTGAGCTTTATGGGAGTTGTGAGCCAAGGTCAAGCGGTTCAATTGCAGCGGATTACCAGGATTGCTGAAGCTTTAGACTTGAAGATTAGCGTTCGTGATCCATTAACGTTGAAGATTTCTGTTCGTGATCCATTACAGCTTAAGATAACAGTGAATTAAACTAAAGCCCTCGCTAAGCATTAGGAGGGCTTTAGTTTATGCAAAGTATTCGCCTTTCTCGTAGAACATTTCTCCCTCATATTGTCCTGCGCCATTGGACGGAAACTGTATTGCTGTTGGATCGCAAATGCTTCCGTCAGGTCTAACTGTCCACCAATGAGGTTGTGGTTCATCGTCCCAAACAGGACAAACATAATAACCCCAAACCAAAGCTAATGTAGCGTCGTTTTGCACTGCTTTGTTTGAGTATTCGAAGCATTTGCCAGTGAAGAACAACGCTTCTGGTAGTACAATTCCGTTGTCATTTATTAGCAAAGCTTACTCCTAAAAGAACTTGATTTGTTGCTCACGTTTGTAAAACCCAATATCGAAAAGTATGCCGTTAGTAATGCTTATATACTTCTCGTAATCAACATCCGTAGGAAACTCTTCAGGTAAATCCATACAAGGTCTACCGCCTTCTGAATTTGCTACTTTGTTACCGTTAGAAATGTAGCTTATACAGCCTTGCTGATATTTAGCGTAATAATATCTTACAACCTTGCCTAAGTAAAAACCATCTTTCTCAGCACCGCCTTTTACGTTCATAAGTGAAATAAACCGTCTGATATCAGTACAACTTTTAATAGTTTCCTCTACAGGTATATTGTGGGTAAGCAAAGCTATTACTGCGTCAGAACAAACTAAATGTTGCGGGTTTTTAGATAACACGCTATTTAAAGCTGAACCGCGTTCGGCGTAGCGGCCTTTGACCTTACAACCCATTCTATCGTCAAAGAATTCAGCCTTAGCATCACCTTTCTCCTTAATTGCGAGATAATTGTTAACATCAGCTGAATATATGGCTTTATAGCGCGTTTCTTCTGTTTCAAAACCAGTTTCTTGTTCCCATTGTTTAATAACTTGAAGTAGTTCGTCATACTTTTCAACAGGACATTTCATTACTATTCCATCTGTATTTCCAGACACTACAGGTATGCCTACAAGTTCGATCATTTCAATTAGCATTAATAACGAAAGTTGACCAGTAAGCGTTACTGTGATCATAAGCTTCGGTGAATAGAAACGCGAATATTTAGAACCTAAAAGACCGAATCCTGCATTGATTACAATTTTCTTGGAATCTGTTTCAACCTTAGCTTTCTTCAACTCAGCTTTTATAGTTTGGTTCTGTTCTATTATCTTTTTAAGCTTGCCGACTTTATCTTTAGCATCTAACCTTTGTCTAACAATCGAACTGTAAACTGTAAGAAAGGGAAGACCCATGTTTTCAGGAAACAATTTCAGATTCAGAACTATATTAGGATAAAAGCTTGCAGCGTCAACGTCAAGAAGCAACACTTCTTCAGTAGCCACATGAGATGCGGAACTTTCAGTGCTATGAAGACCGCCTATCGTTAAGTTGTAATTCGATATTCCTATTGATAATTGCAAATTATCAATGCTTTGTGGAATTAAAACTTTACCTGTATCTCTTACTACAAATTCGGCATCGCGTACAACTTCAAGCATATGCTGCAATACCGGAGTTTTGTATTTAATAAAGCCGGGAATGTCATATTTGAAAGTAGTTCCAGGTTCAACTGTTTGACGTTTAGGATTGCGTCCGGTGATTTTAGCAACTTCTGAACACACGACAGTTTCCGAAATCTGTGCGTCACCTTTCGATCTTAAATCCATTCCGTAATAAAGACTAAGTTCTGCTCTAAGTTCCAATTGTGGGCACAATTCTTTAAGCAAAAGCGAAGTACATTCAAGATCGTTTATGCAATAAAGGCGTACTGTATCACGCTGAGCTTGAGTTAGATAAGTGTTAGGATTATAAGGAAGGTCTTGCAATCTAGGTGCATGTAAACGTCCAGCGTATGTTTTCAAAGAAGCCGAAAGAGGGGCTACTTCAATAAGGTCGATATGGTTGATTTTGCCGCATTTGAATGAATATGCTTGTTCAATATCTCTTATGCGCCAATTACCTTTAATTATAAAATCAGTTACGTTTTTAAGTGCCTCGTTATTAGCACCTTGGAGCGCAAGCCATAATAAGGGTAAGTCGAAATTAGCTGAGTTAAAACCTACATGACATCCATTGTGCAATAGCCAAAGCAACTTGTGTTTATCAAAATCTTTTTCAGGAGTTCGTTCGAAATAAACAACTTGTTTAGTGGCGTAGCATTGAAAAGCTGCTAGGAAATACCCCGGATAAATTTCAAGGTCGTAAACAAACACGTTTCCTTTTGCTTCGTATAACTTTTCATCTGTAAATTCAGTAAAGTTTATTTCTTTACGCTCTAATGCAACTGTTAGTGTTTTACCTTGTCTTTTAATAGGAACAAGTTCTTCATCGGTAAAGAACTTGTTAGGAGCTAATCGGTTCATAATCAACTCCTTTATTGTCTCTATTTCCTTTGCTAACGTTGCAACCTAAGTGCGCAAGCTGAACGTTTTCCGCGCAGTGCAACCCGCCTTTAGATAAAGGAATTATATGGTCGATTGAAGGGGATAATGGATTTGGAAACTTAAAACTAACATCAACTTGTTTGCCACATAGTTTGCAGATAAATCCATCACGTTCGTAAATTTTATTGTGATTTATGTTTTCAACGAATTGAGCTTTACGTTTAGCTCTACGTTCAGCGGAATATTGCGCGAACTTTAAAGCATTAGCGATTCTATAGTTCTTACCTTTAGTTTTAATCTTATCAGGATGTTTAGCACAAAATCTTTTTTCTTTAGCTTTAACTTTTTCAGGGTTTTCTTTATTCCATTTTACAATTCCGGCTTTTACTTTTTCTTTGTTTTCATCTCTATACTTTTTAGCTTGCGCTCTGGATTTTTCTGGATTTTCTTTTCTATATTTTTTACTATATTCTGAAGCATAATTTGGATTCAGTTCTCTATAACGTTTGTTGCGTTCGTTATACTCTTCGAGTTTATTCAATCTACGTTCTCTTGCTTTGACTGAACATTCTTCTTTATTAAGTTCGTAATGTTTTTTACGGTATTGTTTTAATTTTTCTTTATTATTTTCTCTATGCTTCTTTGCTTTTTCTGCATTGCGAATTTTACATTTTTCACATACAGTTATTCCTGGCAAAGCTTCGTTTTTGCATCTGGTACATTTACGAAATACTAATTCAACTACTGGAATATCTTCGATTTTGAACATAAAGCGCCTCTTTTGAATTAAATTGAAAGTTTAACTGGACTTAAATAGTTGTATAGAGTTACAATTTTGTCAGAACCTGAATCTTTATCATTACCTCTTTGTAAAAATGAACGCAGCCATTCTACTTGTAATCCGGTATCTATGGCTATTTGAGTTAGTTTTAAACTAATATGTCTATTTTTTAGTAATGACCAAGTTTTAAGACGAAGTTCTATATTCATAAATATTCTCCTTTAAAATGAAACTGAGGCGTATCCTAGCATAAACAGGACGCCTCAGTCAATGAGATTTTACTGATATTGATGAAAAGTTACGTTAAAATATTTTAAGCACGAACCCCCATTAAAGCCCCGCGCACCTTAATGCTATTTGCTTCACCAAAGAACATAGCGTAGTTATTAGAATAGAAATCAACAACCTTAATACAACTTTCAATACGTTTCAATTGCTTGATGTTAAAGCAAGGACCGAAATGTATTCCAGGTACATCGAACACAGCACCTTCGCCCTTGTCTCTATGTGATTGCAAGCAGTTCTCGCCAAAGTACACATTACCTGATTTGCTGAACGGCTCAATAGCAACTAGAGCTTTATAAAAGCCTATAGGTAGCGGTTGCGGATTACAAGCTACGTTTAAGATATTGTCAATGTTAGGATAAGCTTCTTCGTAAAGCTGCGTTTTGACCCATGAGTTATCGTCGTAGAAAAAGGTAACAGAGTTGTTAGAAAATCCTAATTCCTTGAGCGATTTATCGGTGTCGAGCACAGCTGAGATGAATGACTTTGGCAACAAGAGGGTAGGCAGGTTCATACCGTGCCATACTTCCATGATTACAACAGCATCAGTGCTGATTAGAGAATTCTGACGCAACAATACAGAGCCAAGGATGACTTTCTTGGCGTCTTCTTTGCTGAAGGGTGCTGCGATATCCATTCCTGCCTTAATCGCGTCAGAAACGGCAGCACAGGGCGCGTCCGGTGCGAATCCCGGCGACTCTTCCGGTAAACAAGGAATCGCGGCTGAGAACTTGTCTGCTTTAACAAAAAGCTTGCCAGGATCAACCTGAGTCATGGCAAACTCGGTAGGACAGTTGCGAATAGCCTCAAGCAGATGCATGATATGCGGCCTAGAGTTCAAATCAACATCAGTCCTAATGCCAGCTGAGATGACGTTGTTTGAAGCTGTCAATCGTCCGTTATTAAAGCAACAATGTTGTTGTTGGGGCGTACCTGATTTATCAAAGACAACGGAGATAAATTCAAGTTCCTCAAACAGCTTGACAGAGCGGTTAGCTTTCGGCTTTTGAGTCTTAGTTTGCTTGACTGGCTTAGGCTGCTTAATTGATTTGGAGATAACTCTAGCTGGCATTTTAATACCTCACAGGTTGCGTAGCAAATCGGTTTTGTCAATCAAACGCCGTAACAAGATAGCAATATTGCTTCCACATAAACAACCGCGATCAACTTGTTCAACATGTGTAGTATTACTTACTCTGAATCTATCACCTCTCCAAGTGAACCTAATTGCGTCAGGTTCACTTACATCTATATCTTTAATTTGCTCAGGATAAGGAAGTGACGTAATAACAAGTTCAAGAAGTTCTTCGTTTTTCATATAAAATCTCCTTCAATCAAAGCTTCAGTTGCGATACAAACAGGGCAATCACAGTTCTTGTTGCTTACGCCAAGTCCGTTACATTCGCAATCGCGGTCTGTTATGCGTTCTAGGGCGATTTTGTAGATAGAGAGTTTAGCAGCCATCGATTTATACTCTTCAACTGTTCTAGCGGTCATTGAGCGCATAGGAGGTTGACCGTTGATTTCTAATGTTTCTTCTAAATCCATTGCCTAACCTCCTTCGGCCTATCAGACACATCTTCGCCATTAGCAAGCTTATGTTTGTAAATCTTATACAAGCTGTCGCTTACTACCCATTTGGGGATCATCGGACCTAGTTCGCAATCCATACATTGTTCAGCAAGATATTGCCCACAATTTGTACAGTTCATTCTAAACATCCTCCGCAAAGGTCACAAACTTTGTTCTCAGTGTCGCACATCTCAGCATCTTCGTCGTGTAACTCAGGATCAACCATTTCAACAACCTTGTTAAGCTCAGCGGCAGCTGCTTCGTATTTGGCTTTAGCAAGGTCGTAAGCAGCTTGAGCTTCAGTTTTCAGGAAAGCGTGCGCTTCGGTCCAGGTGTTGAACCATTTACACCACTTAGTATTAATAGCTCCAAATCCATAATTAAATTCTTCCTTAACTATTTCAGGCGTGTAAGTCCCAAGCATTGCGCCGTACTTTATCATTTCATTTCTCCGCTAGAGGGAACTAGAGTTAAATTAGAAACAAGTATTCGGAGTGATCTCTTGCGTGATGCAATGCACAATACCACTTAACCTCAAGAGGTTTGCTGTAGTCTTCGTGGTGCGCCAATACAGGCGTAGCTCCGCAAATTTCACAAGGTAATTTTATTAATTTGCCTGTTTTAACGGCATATTGGACGGCTCTATGCGCTTCGTGCTTTTCAGGATTACGTCTGCGCCAATCAGCAGTTCTCTCAGTTTTGTTCTCTTTACGTTTAGGGTCTTCCCGATAGCGTCTCGTATCATATTCTCTAACACTATCGTTGTTAATGCGATGAACTCTGACATCTTTCTTAGTACAATCTTTACACTTATTAAGATGACCGTCTCCCATTTGAGGATGTTTGTAGAATTCGGAAAGCGGTAGATGCCTATTACATTTAAAGCATGTCTTGCGCATAATTAACCTCTCAAAAGGGACATTCCGCGTAACTCCAATCACCACAAGCCTTAACTATTATCCTAACAGGAGGTCTAGCATTAAAAGCTTTACATAATTCAGCTTGTTCATCAAATTTCTCGCAATTTAAACACGAACGCATGTTCTTGTCAAGGATATCTATCACTTGAATGCATAATTGATCAGCCAGCTTGTTAATTGCTTCTTGTCTTGATACGTATGTATTGTGGGAACGGTCATGCATTTCGGTTGCTGTCATTCCTTCGCTCATAATTGCTCCTTCGTGGGTCGGTAGTTCGTAATTAGGTGCTCTAAGACTTGATCAAAGGTTTCATTCTCAAGAGTTAAAATTGAGATTGGCTTAACCGTGCCTGCGAAAGTCTTAAGTCTATATTCAACCACATCAACTTTAGGGTAAGTATGAAATTCGACAACACCAGGCTCAGGTTCATTTAATACAAGAACTCTTAAGTATGTCCCGTTAATCATGACCCGTTGACCATCCAGTGGTCCGCCTACGCACATGTAGCCTTTCAACATAATATCCTCTCCAATCGCTCCATATCCGAACGAGCGTTATTTAAGAAATCCCAAGGTTCCGTTAGGGCAAGGTATCCAAGCTGTACCAATAACTTGCTCAACGTAGTACATGCCTTTAATCTTCCTGATTCTAAGCTTCTTGCTCTTAGAATACTCAATACCTTCTTTCATATTGCCAAACCTCGCATTACAAATTTATTCAGTTCTTTGTCGAGAATGTAAGTGTAAGTACGGCAATTAATAGAAGAGGTGAACGAGCTTATTTCAGAACTAAACTCAACTTCTTGATTGTCAAGTGGACCGCCTATGCAGAGTAGTTTCATTTGTTGGCTCCTTTATTCAGCTATAAACACGCAGAGTTTGTTATTAACAGTTTCGGTTCTTAGTTCAGGAATCACAGTACCTATAAAGCCGCGCAAGCACGATTTTGCACTAGATAAACTGCTATAATGATGGTCAAGCACCTTAATAAGTTCGTTGAATTCAACTCCTGGTTTAGCGCGTACTAGATTAACCAACTCTCGGCAAGTACGTTTGAAAGGAGTCCATTGACCACCTTTACTCGATCCCGCCTCGCAAAACGTTTTCTGTTCTTCGTGCAATTTCAGCAAGTGCGGTTTGCGATTGAGTTTAGGTTTAACGCTTTCTTCAACTAAATCTCTATCTATTTCAATCCTAATAACACCAATTCCGTAATCTTTGCACACATTCTTAGCTAAACCTCTGTAGCCTGCTGATTTCCAAGGAACTGCTACTGAACTGTAATGGCAATGTCTACGCCAATTGTAAGCTTGTTCGATAACAGGAAAGCCAAATGAAAGCTTAGCTTCAATTGCCCATTGAATCTTGTCGCGGGTAGCAACGATATCAACTCTACCACCTGGACCTTCAACCTCTTGATAGATCGTCCAGCCCCATTCCTGAAGGTTCTTTATCAAGCATTGAGCTAGTTCTTGTTCGGTTATTTTAGGTTGTTTCATATTGTTCCTTTACACAAATTCAATTTCAGTTTCAAAGGGAATTGTGCAGCCGTTAGTTAGTTCAGGTCCGAATACATGCATAACTTCATGCATTTGCATTTTAAATCTTCCGTCGCGTTGCAAATACATTTCAACGTAAGGCGACGGGTCAAGTCCTAGTTCTTTGTAATACTTATTAAATATCTCTTCGCCGCGCTTAGTTACTTTTATCAAAACTTGGTCATTAACGTTAAATCTCACGCTCATTGTTCAGTCTCCTTTAACGCCGTAGCTAGATACTCAGACTTAATTTCAAGTATCTCAGCTTCTAACTCTTTAACTTTCTCTTTCAACTCTTTGTTAATATAGTCAAGTTCTCGAATCTGATCTTCCTTGCAACTAATCTGATTCTGAAGATCATCCCATTCCTCAGAGCAATTACCTTCAAGCACCTCAATAACTCGCAATACAGCTTCATCAGTTATCGTGTGCTTGTAAGCTTCAAGCCAATCTTTTACGTCTTCGTAAGTTTCAATTAAAGCTTCGTCGCGCCTAGACATTACACTACCTCCCTATTTCCACGTTAGCCGGAATAACCCTTTGCAGTTCACCAGCAAGCAGATATCTAACAAGCTGTTCTATATCAGAAGTACTCACTTCAGCTTCTTTAATAGCGTTGTACTCAGCATCGGTAAAGGAAAGAGTGATTGCAGTAGGCGCTTTAGGAGGGTGAAGCAGTTTTGCAAGAGTATCTTTAGGCATAATTTCCTCGCTAGGTGTTTGGTTAAAGACGAATAAAGGACGATTCTTAATTTCACACACGCTGCATCTCGGTCCTGCTCCGCGTACATTAACAGTACATCTTTCGCTGTTTTCAAGCATTGCTTCACATTGTTTACTTATTTTCATATTTTCCTCCAAAGTTTCAATAGCTCCCAAAGAGCATTGTCTATTTAGAAGCACTACAGGATCAATAACCTCTCCGCATAGTGGACATTGCCAAGCGTCAAAGTGTCTTACAAAGTCATAAAATCTTTCCTGGCGCATAGGCGCTTTGCAGCGAGGACATTTCATTATTCTTCCTTGATAAACTTCGCAAAGTTGAGCATTCATCATCCTGATATTATCAGACTCACATAACCCTTCTTCGTCCATGCAAACGTATCTCTTGGTTAACTTGTAAGTAACACAGTCGATCATTAAAGCAGCAGGTCTTTCAGTGTCAGCAAACAAATCAGTTAGCTTAATAGGGTTTTCATTTACCTCTCATAGTTATAAACATGAATATCAATTTGATGCTCGTTGCTAACATGTTCAAGAATCTGTAACACTATATTCCAATCACCACCAGCGTTATTGCAGCCCATTCCTAGCGGCAAGCCAAGCTTAAAAGGTTGTTGCAATTGCTCTGCTAAGGAATGTAAAGCATTGTGAAGTGCATCATAATCTGTATAGCGTTTATCCCTACCGTAGCGAAATTGGCCGTACAAGTGAGTTACCTTCTTGCTCCCTAGTTCATGACCTATCAAGCACGTTCCAAGGCGCTCGTTTACAGGCCTTTTGTCTTCGAAGTAGGGTAGACATGCCCTTGGAAAGAGTTTACTGATTCTGAGGGCAATTCCGGCTCCCATTTTCGCTTGACAGTTGACTTGGTGAGCGATCACCGTGCAGTCACTGGCTAGAAGGTCTTCGTTGTGGTAGATGATCATACCAGCTTCTCAATTTGTTCGATAATCTCTTCAAGAGCAAAGCAAACATCACAAATATAATTAACTTCTCTATCACATTTGCATTGTTTATCGTTGCTATAACTGTAGATTATTTCAAGAATTTGCTTTTTAGCCGCGTTATATCCTTCGTTGCAAGCTCTAACTTCTATCTGTTGTTTACTAAACATATTACCTCCTTACCCAACCTCTCACACAACTCAACAGCCTCCTGTTCGCTGAACTCACCTGAACCAGCGGCAACCAATGTTACAGGACCGACGCAAATGGACTTAATTGAAGCATCACAACCTCTCAACTGTTCGAACAGTAGTATTTGATTCTTAGCAAACTGTTTGGTATTCATGTTAAGGTACTTGTACTCAACAAGCTCACTCATTTATGTCTCCTTTGAGTTAATCCCACTCAACACCAGTAACTTCATAATACTGACCGGTTTTCATTACCTTGATTCGCTTTGGCACACGTAACTGAGATACGTAAAGTAAAGCTTCGTCAGTGCTAGTAGGCGGTTCTGATGCATGGCGTTGACGCCACCAGTTTTTGAATCTTGTTAGAGCAAATCCCTTGTGTTGTGGGCATTGCCACTCTGAAAACTTTTGCAGTCCTGAGTAATACGAAACTTTGATACTAGGTTCTGAGCCAATCTTAGTATGCTTGTGGTAGATAACCCTTGTTACTTCTTTGATTTCTTCTGTTGGAACTTCACCGGCAAGCACAGGTGCTGTTCCTGATGTACTAAGTAACTTTGTTTTGAATATAAACTCTGCGCCACAACCTTCATCAGAACGATATGGTTTACCGCCGCAATAACGAGCTGAAGGATGGTTGTATATTCCACATATAACACCATCATGAACAGCTTCGCATGTTTTGATTGGCATTTCACCAACCTTATCACCTTTCTTGCGAGGTAAACGTGGATCATTTATTGGACCCAACCGCTTAGTGTTCGCTGCGAAGTCTAAAATACGACAATTTCGCTTAGTATATTCGAATCCTGCTATGTACTGTTCAGGATTATTGCAATCATAAGGTCTAGTTCCCCTTCCGTATTTCTGAACATGGTTGCCGGTTGAAACGGTAGGGTAAAGATCAATAATCATGTCAATTGGAGGGTGATCAAACCCTTTAACAAGAACCTTGTAGCCAACCAATGCTTTAATCTTAGCCGTTTTAAATGCTTCGAGCCGTTCCTTACGTTGTTCCTTGGTGATCTTCGAATGAACAAATGTAGCAGATATGCCTAAGCTTTGAAGCATTTCGGCAATGTGTTCGCAATGTTCTACACCTGAAGCGAAAACTAACCAGCAATGTCTGTTATCTTCATAGCCAATCTGAACCGACTCGCGCAGTGCTGCAAAGGTAATTTCTTGTTTATCAACAGCTTTTTGCAATGTACCTTGAGCGAAATCACCTTTGCTCATGCCCACATTAGAAACATCCAACTCAAAGGATGTGGGGCGCGCTATCGGCGGCGACAAGTATCCTTCTGCAATAAGCCTGTTGAACGGGTGAAGCTGTGTAATGTCAAAGCAAACGTCATCAAATAGCCTGTTATCGCCCTCAGTGAGCAATCCTTGACCCATTCTGTAGATCGTCGCGCTAAGACCAACTACGCGAAGGTTTGGATTAATTTCGTTCATCTGACTAACTATTTGACGATAACCTGTTTCTTCATCAGGAGAAACACCCTGAACTTCGTCTATGATGATAATGTGACGAAACCCGAACGCTGGAATATTGTTTCTAACGCTACCTAGCGAACCAAAGATAATAGGATAAGCTATTTCCTTTTTATCTAATCCTGCGCAATAAACACCAGCAGGAGCATTAGGCCAAAGCTGAAGAAGTTTCTTATGGTTCTGTTCAACTAGCTCTTGACTATCTACCAATTGCATGATTCGCATATGTGGAAAGTAGCTAAGCAATAACTGGATTAGACCAGCTATTACAATCGCTTTGCCACTACCTGTGGGCATGGCTGCGATTGTGTTTCCTGTCTCATTTTCATAGAGATAATTCAAGAAAGCATAAATGCATTCAATTTGATAGTCACGCGGAACTAACGCTGGTTTTTCAAATGAAGTTCTTTCTGAAGCTGACATGTTTAGCCTTTAAATGAAGTTAAATCCCAACACACCGACAAACGCACTCGCCTGAACAGAAAGCAAAGTTACCATAAAACGTAGCGTCATCTTCATGAACTTCTTTACCGCATTGCTCGCAACTAACAGTTCCATTGAACGGAACGTATTCGCCGATACCTTTAGAGGAAAACTGGTTCTTAGTAGGGTCATAAACAGTACCGTCCTGGCGCGTAGTCCACCAATGCGGCTGCTTGCCCCAAAGAGGACAGTGATAGTGACCGCGAACCAAAGTAAGGCTAGGATCGGCTGCTACGGCTGCTTCTGACATCTCCTTGCACTTGCCGCGATACTTTAAGTAGTCGTTTAGTTCAGTGGCGTTTAGTTCAGTCATTTCAACACCTCGCCTACAACTACGCCGCATTTGCATTGTGCTTTAGGTCTATGATCCAGTTCACGGTAGAGTTTAAGCAGACAGTAAATACAAAGATCATCTACATAACTAATTTCAACTTTAACTTTCTTGTATTGTCTGCTAGCATCAGACTTGAATTCCTGGTTAGCGTTAGTGTCTGTTGTAATCTCAGTATCGCAAATATCGCAAAAGCGTTTAATCATCTCAGTTCTCCTTTATGATGTGTTTACCAAAGCTAACTAGCATCAGCGCAATACGCATTTCATCTTCGCTCATAAGGCTAAGTTCCTCAACAGAAAGCTCACCCTTAGAAGCTTTAAGGCTTCTTTCTCCTAAAGGGCTACCAAGGAATTCGACAACTTCAACAAGCATTTGGTTGAGCTTTTCGTTCATCATTCCTTCACCTCAGACATAAGGTTATCTAACTCAAGCAAGCGTAGAAACGTTTCAGGCGTATCTTCACCTTTAGTGATAGTTTCTTCGATAGCTTTCAGTTCTTCGTATATTTCGGTGCGGGTCATGTTTAGTTCTCCTTACAAGCCGGTGCCGCGTGATAAACAGGTCGATCTGCACCACCAGCGGCTGAACATGCTCGACAACAAACTGTGTCAAACGGTACGCACTCGCTAACACCTTCCCATTCTCTTTCAAGATCATCAATCAATTCTTCAGCGGAATGAGCACCGTATGCTTGTTCTTCATTATCTTCATCCTTAACAGTTAAATCCCAACCACCAGTTTCATATTTAATTGCGGGATTGTAAGTAAGACTGATGATTTGCAAGCCTAGTTCTTTGCATTTTTGTTCAATCTTGTTTCGGTTGCTTACCATTCTTAACCTCCTATTTAATTAAAACTACGACTAATCTTAGGAACGTCTACAGGACTCGGTTTTTCTTTCTGGCTGGCTTGTATTTCTTCCTTTGTCAACACAGGAATAGCATCGCCTTTCAGTCTACGAATGTCAAAGTCACAGAACTCAATAGCAGCACCAGTTTTCTCTAGCTTGCCGCTAGGCTGAACATCGACATGAACGCAACCGCTTATATGCAGGCACAAAGACACGGCAGTTCCAGTAAAACCGGTAGCGATGTCAGTAACCTGAGTACCTAACACATTCAGCGGCAAATCAGGTTCGGGTATCCTAGTTCCACCTTCAAGGCGTTCTTCAACAACCCATATCTTTTTGACAGGATGACCGGTTTCAGGGTTAATACCTTGCGGTTGAAACAGGTAAAGGCGGTTGTTGTTAATTTCAACTTGCATGTGAGTAACCATACCTTTAGAGCCGGTTGCCTTTTCAAACACAATAGAGCCGAGTTCAATCATTTGTTTCTCCTTTACGTGAATAGGTGCGGGGTTATATGCATTAGTTGTCATTCGGTTACTCCTTAAATGATAGATTCCCACATACTACAAGCATTAGGTATAGCTTCCTTCGGTACTATAGCATTCCATTGTTCACAGAACCAATTAGCATCTTCGACAGGTCTGCATTTGATACAACTACGACAATTGACATCAGCAGGTTCGTTAAAGAAGCAAGGATTACGATGATCACAATAAGTACATTCAAAGAACGCAGGACTCATGCTAATACCACTCGGCGGCGTTTGAGAAAAGATTATCATCCCCGCTTTGCGTTCCAAGGCCTCACCTAGCGCGTGATCTAGCTTAAGCACTTCGATATGCAATTCATCATCGTTCTTGTTCACAGCCATGTAAATACCGTAGTTCAAGTTCAGCTTATACCCGTAAATTGACATTTGCCGATAGTGCTGAGCTTTCTTTACCTGCATTCCCTTAGCTACAAGTTCATCAAAGTTCTTACCTTTCTTGCCAACTCCGTTAGTCTTAAATTCGTCCAAGAAAACAACATCTTCGCTAATACCGTATTGTGCGGGTAACGTACACATTCCATCAATAGAGCCGCCGAAATGACCTTGACAGGCTGATATACGAATTTGCCGCTTCCCTTTGTCTAGGATTACTCCGCGTTTCTCAGCTTCAACTTCGTGAACAGCAATACCTTCAACAAGATCAGCTTCAATGGCTTGGTTAGGGTTAGCATAAAAATATTCGTCACTAGGAGCATGATAAAAAAGCACCTTATCAAACATCGTAACCTTGCAACCAATCCCCTCAAGGTAACTCACAAAGCGAGGTTCTTCAAAGTGACCGCGCTGAAACAGCCGATATTGCCTACCGTCATGAACAGTGTGCTTAATCCAGCGAAAGCTGTACCATAAATGGCGGCAACAGTCGTGACCGATTAAGCTAGCTCCAAGATGCGAACGCGGCCCTTCGTTGTAGCGTTTGACACAATAATCATCAATATCAGACTTAATGCGCCGTGCTAGTGCCGGTAGTGCGCCTGGGGATTCGAGGTTGAGGGTCATTTACTCACCGGTTCAATAAAGCGAACGTCTGTAGTTTCAATATCGGTGACTATATACTGCTTACCTTCCATTTGACTAACATCAGTCCAGCGAATGTTAAGCGCATAAATAACAACACCATGCTTCGCAGCAATGTTCTCTAAACAAGTAGCAAGTTCCTCGTTGATGCTGTTCATCCTTTACTCCTTTCCAGCCCAACCAAAGCAAGCGCAATTGGACCGTTCTCGTAGCTATCAACAAGCTCGTTCAGCTTGGTAACACATTCGTTAATTGCAGCTTGATCTTCAGGAGACATCATTGAAATAGCGCCTTTGAGCATTAGGATTTGGTTTTGCATTTGCATTCTCCGTTTTCCATGTTGTTAGCCAATTGTCGTAACGCCGCTATTATGTTAGCAGCGTAGCCTGAATTCGTGCGTTCGTTAGTATTCGTGTCATATAAAGCAACACAAATAAGATTTGAATCTTTGCATTTGTAAAGATCAAGAGCCAGTTCTTTACCTTTAAGGTTGATCACGTTTAACCCTCCTCAATAGGAACCCAACCGTCGCCAATACTGTAAGCAAGGTCAAGTTCTTCTATGGTATGACCTCTAGGAATCTTTACTTTGATGCTAAATCCTTCACACTGAATATAAACTTCTTCAGTCCACATTTCAGATTGATGATAGGTAGGCGTTTGCATCCTCAACCCTCCTTCAAAAGTTTAGCCAACTCAGTCTCAGCAATCTTAACTTCAGCCTTGTTAGCTTGACGAATCAGAACAGTTTCACCTTTGTTAATAGCGTGTCTGATAAACTGCCAATCGCGCCTACCGCCTTTGGTATCGTAGAATTCACCGATACGCGAGCCGCTTTCCTGGTAGTATTTCGGGCCTAGGTAGAAGAGTTCTATTGACATATCAAACCCCGCTTAAGCATTTCAGCTTCAAACACTTTAACCATTTCGGCGCAATATTCAACGCCGAATCTCCCAGCTTTGCTTGCTGCTCCATCAGGTAAGAAAGAGTTTCGAGCTTCAACTAAGCGTATATCACCTAGCTCGGATATCTTAACTTTATTGATCTTCATTCAGCTTTCCTTTCTTGCAACTTCACAACCGCTAACACTTCATCGTCGCTGACATAATAGCAAGCCGAAATGTGTTCACCTAGTTGAATACCGTCTTTAACATATACGTTATAAATTGAGCCATCAGCATCGCGCTTAACTATCATGAATTCGGCTTCCATCGCATTGCCTCCTTATAATTGTGGGTAAATTAATGATCAGGTTCGGCGTTTTCATCAATTCGAGCACCTTCAGGCAAAGCGATATCATCAAATTGCTCAGCAAACGCACAAGCTTCCTGATAAGTTTCAGCAGTAGGACAAGCACCGTCATGTTCATCCATCCACATGACACAAAGACCATCTAAAGCATTCTGCAAAGGGCAATCATTACAACCAACTTCGTCATTACCGGCAAATTCAGGATTTTCAACTTTCATTCGGTTTCTCCTTTGGGGGTTAAAGTAGCCTACTGGAATTGGTTCAAGGTCAGGAGCGCCACATTCTCTGCACTCAGTAGCATCAGCGTCGTTATCAGCTTCACACCATTCGCAAACTTTAAAGTCAATTTCCGGTTGCATAACTTCTCCGCTCCTTCATCTTAAACTTTTGCCCCTCAGTACAAGGACCGCAATGTTCGCCAAGCTCGCTATCTTCTCGCATATAATGACAATTACCACAACTGAGTTGTGTAGGATCAATTTGTTTATAAGTTTCTTCGCGTTCTTTAGGAGGTGAGTTTAATACTAACAGTTCACGTTCGCAGGTTTTGCAACAGGTTGTTCGTGTTTTATAATCGTTTAAGCTTTCTTTGGGTTTTCGGAAGAATCTAATGCAGCAACTAGGGGCTTCACAAACTTTACCAGGATCAGGCATACGGCGGGAGTGAGTTAATGCAGGGGAAACACCTTCGCGGATCGTTTGGAGCAAACTCATGCAAAGTCCTCCTTAAATTAAATATCAGAACAAGGTCATCAGGTGATTCGTCAGAACGAGTTCATTTATACTTCATCCAAAAGTTCATTTCAAGCAAAATGTTTGATTAGTTGTGTTATAATTTGCTAATAGATTGCTGAAGGATATTTGCCCACAATTAAGTAAGGCTAACAAAGAAGCAGCGCGAGGCCGAAACCTCACGCTACCGATTTTGCTAGCCTTACTTACCGGCCCAAGGAGGAGCAGCTGCACCAGCGGCAGGCTGCGGAGCTGCCCAAGTCGGTTGAGCCGGGGCTGCGGGTGCTGCGCCGTTCCAAGCAGGAGCGGCAGGCGCAGCAGGTTGAGCCTGAGCCGGTGCGGGAGCAGCGCCCCATGCAGGAGCCGCCTGCTGAGGCGCGGCAGGCTGTACGGGAGCCTGGGGCGCTTGCTGCGGCGGGGCGGGAGGGGCTGGGGCGGCTGCGGGGCCAGCACCATTGGACTTGCCAGGATCAGAACCGTCCATGTGTTTGACACCTTTAATCTCTGTCATGTCGGCGTCGTCCGCGTTAGCTTTCTTTTGCAGTCCTACTACACCACGGAAAGGCTGATTATGAAGCTGAGAAGAATCAACAGCGTCAGGATTGTTGCAAACATGACAGAGCGCGGAAAGTTGTCGCGCTGCAATTTCAACGGTTTTGGCATTTTCGTTGAAAAGGTTAATGCGGTACTTTCCTTCCTGTCCAGTGTGCTCGCCTTCGATAATGCGAACGTTCAGTTCAAGATAACCGTTATTTGCGTTACCTTTGGATGCTTTCATTTCGGAAGCGGTAATGACCATAGGCCATCCATCAGAAGACGAAATGGGAAGCTGTGAGAAATTACCCTGCGGTGCTACGGTGCGTGCGGAAAAACCTTGTGGAAACTGAGCCATTACATTACTCCTTCTGTTGTGGGTTGAGGTTGCGGCCAAGGCCATACTACCGATTTTAGATGTTGAATTATTGCTCGATCCCTCCTTATCTCTTCAATGTCGTTAAGTTTAGCAAACTCTCCGAAAAACTTAATTGCTGCGTCATTGTAAGCTATTGCTGCGTCAACAGCGTTATCAAATGTTCCCAACCAATTTATTTTACCGTTGAAAGTTATTTTAGCATTATATTTGCCTAGTGATAAGCCAACACCTTTTATACCGGTCACGTTATCTTTATGTGTGTTTCTGTTAAAACTGTTTTCTTGATTTGTGCAAGGTCTTAAATTTTCTTTACTGTTGTTTAATTTATTTCTGTCAATATGATCATATTGTATCCTATTTCCCATAATAACATGATGAATCTTTCCCATTTTATGATGCGCTACATATCCTTTAGTTTGTAACGACCATTTAATTTTGGAAATTTTTGGAATATCTTCAGTGTCTACTATGGTTCTTTCAATTACCTCACCTTTTCTATTATATAAAAACATAAATGATAATTTACCATCTATTGGTTCAAATTCGTTAGGTGTAAATCTAGTACGAGAAAGAATTTTACCGTGCTTCTTGAATTGTTGAAAATGATTATAACAGAATCCGATTCCATAGTATTCGAGATTACATCCTTCAACCTTGCAAGGTTCAGTATGTTTTCTAGGACGTTTCTGAACAGCAACATCTTGTATGATAAACTCTTCAGAAACGTCCATTCTTCATTACTCCTTGTGTTTGGTGTGATACTGCTTGTGGTTAAGTGTGCTCAATAACGTAATCAATCGCGTCCTGAACAGTAGTAATCTTCTCAGCTTCTTCATCAGGAATATCAATTTCAAACTCTTCCTCTATCTCCATAATTAGTTCCACTGTGTCGAGCGAATCAGCACCAAGCTCTTCAAAGGTCTGATCGTTCCTTACTTCTTCAACGCCAAGAGTGTCTTCAACAATTTCTTTTACTTTTGCTTCAATACTCACTTTGCTTCCTCCTTTAGTAGTTCCTCAATCCTAAGAACTGAGATTTGTATATCATCTTCGAGAATCATTACTTTGTTAGGTAGAATTGGTTTAATACTTAACCTTAACCTCTCATACTGTTCATCGCGCAAATGGCCTTTCAGCCTAAGCACAACAATATCATCAGGCTTAAGTGAAAGAATTTGACCGTCAATAAACTCAATTTCTTTGAATTCCATTTACTTCTCCTTTTAGTTGAAAGCTTCAATGCCTAAGCACAGCCTTCCGGCGTTCAATCCGTCACGTCGCCGCCCGATGGAAAATGCGCGGAGGGAAGCACGCGCCCCGCTAAAACGCAGCGAACGTTTCAGACTCTAACCCTTTCTATACGGAGGTGTTCTAGCGGGTTTAAATCATACCTTTAGCAATCTGGCTAGCTCTACGAGCTATTTCCCTAGCGCCTTGGTGCGGCGAATACTTTGAGGTTCTGATACGTTTGGTGCTGAAAGCAATTGCTCTAGCCGATCTTTCATTTACGCCGCGTGCGATAAGCTCTTTGAAGAAAGCACCGATACTACCGAGTCGAAATTCTGTGTTCATCCTTAATCCTCCTTTAATGTGGGTAAAAGTTATGCTTCCCGATTGAATACATCAATGCCACTGGCTGAGTAAATGGCTTGAGCTAAGTAATTCCAGGGCTGCTCTTTAGCTATGGAGATTTCACCTTTGATACCGAACCTATTACCAGCTACGTAAGCAGGAGTACGCTCAAGACCCATAATACGACCTTTATTTGCGCTGATGCCTTGAGTGAAACTTTCACTAGCTTTACTTACGAACATTGGTTCATGTAAGAAGCCTACGATGTCGGCCCATTGACAAAGTATCTCGCGCTTGCCGTAGTTCTTATTGTCTTTAGGTGAATGAAGAAGCAAATCCCAACAGTTGAACTCACCGGCTGAAGGATCAAGCATCTTAGAAGCAAATACGTGGCAAGTTATCACAATATTAATTCCACCGTGAATAGCAAGATCATCAAGCGAGCGAAGGAAGCTAACGAACAAAGCATTTGCGTAATCGTAAGCTTTACCATAACCACCTAATGCGCTGTTCATAGTAATACCTTTTTTGTTGCCTACTGTCCAGCCTGGATCAGCTTGAAGAGTTTTATCATGAATCAACGCTTCCAATGAAGTAGCTGAATCAAGCACAAGTGTTTTGAACTTGAACTGTTTCTTCTGAGCAGCGGCTGTAATTTCAGCTATAAGCCCTGTTGCTTCATCAAAAGTCTTGAGCATAGGTGTCTTATTAACTGAAATACCAATGTAACCAGTTTCAAGAGGAACAAGCAATGCACCAGGAGCATTACAAGCGGTTGTGGTCTTTCCTAGTTTCTCTTGGCCGCTGATCACAACCCTTATTCCAGTTTGTGTAACCGCGCTGTGACTCACCTGTTGAAGAAAGTTACTCATTTATACTCCTTGAACTTAAACCAGGAATCTGTTCTCACTCGTTTACATTTCGGACATTGCACCTTAACTGTAGTAATCTTACCTATCGTTTGCTTGGTGTTCGGTACTTGGTTCATTGGTATCAAACAGCTTGAGCATTTCATCGTAACTAACCGTTAGACCGTAATGCAACACAACCCATGTTCAGGTCCAGACCATTTTCCTTTCCACATTTCAAGTTTGGCACAATGCAAAGTTGCGTTCTGTGTTACATTTCCACGCCAACCGGGAGGAATGAATAGACATGCTTCTCTAAAATTGCTATTCGGATTAGTGAATATCTGAACTATTGCTAAAACACTAGTACCGTCAGGCGTAAGTCCTGTGTAAAAGAAATCACCGTCTTCTTTCGGTGGATTAATACGCCATTCATATTTTCTTGTCACTAAACACCTCGTTCTTCCATTACAGATACCCCATAACAGCACCAAGCGGCGGCATGAAGATACCAATGATTCGCAAAATAATTTGACTGTTGAGCGCGTTAAAGTCAAGAGGAATTAACTTAACAATGTTCATAACCCAACCGCAACTACCGCCGACTGCAATAGCGAAAACGAACAGAATTAAGCCGTACTCGAATGGCGTGTATCCTTTGTTGTAGCGCATTTGTTACCTCCTTAAGATTGACCTTTCTTAATCTCAGCAAGCAGCACAGCCAGGGTGCAATCAGTAGCCGTCTTGTCATCACGCCAGCGCCGGAACCTTTATAGTAAAGCAAGCTGCTCGGATGTCATGTCAGAAGGATCACGGAAAGCTTTGAAAACTAAAATTCTAGGCTTGTCAACACATCCGATTTCTTGATATTTGAAAGTTGCTATTTTGTCAACAAATTCTTTTTGATTTTCCCAAATATATTTAGCCTCGGCGTGAGTCAACTTACCGCAACCTAGTTTAAAATCGCCCCATTTCTTGTTTCTGACAAGAAATTTACCTAAAGTGTTAGCAGGAACCATACCTTCTTGTGATTGACTGCGTTTGGCGTATCCTAATTCATTTTGAATTGATTCGTTCGTATTCATCATGCGTTCTTCAAAACCAACTATGATACACTCTTCGTCTACAAAAGGTTTACGTTTTAACAATTCTTGACCTTTAAGCGTACTTCTGCCAAACTTATATTTACCTGTCAACTCACGAATCATAATACCTTCATAACCGTCAGACAAGGCTTGTTCTTCAAAAGCTAACAGTTCTGTCAAGTTATTACAAACAACTTGAGGTAGAAGTTTTATAAACGAAGGAATTAGATCAGCGTTTACTGAAAAACAACTGTGCAAATAACCGTATCGCTGGTTAAAAGAGCGTTCATCATTCCAATTGTCAAATACCCACATTGTGAAGTTAGGTGTTCCTGAAGAATTCATAATTGCCGAGCTAACCAAATTAAACGGATGTGTACCAGGAATTTGAGGCTTTTCGATGTCAGTAAGTAAAAGTTCAGAATCAAATCCTTCAAAACAGTTCAAGTAAGGATCGTTGGTTATGGAGTTAAATATGTGAGCGTTTCTAATGTCCTTAAGAGTGTTAGACAACGGTTTGCCGTCTTTAATTACGCAGCGAATGCCGTCAAGTTTAAGCGAAGCTGCTAAAGGGAAGCGTAATTGACTTAGATGTTTATCTTCACAGGTTTCTGCTTTCATAGGTTTCATTTAGAATAATCCTTTGCTCAATGTGGTTTTCTTTAGGCTGATTATCTGCGAACTCTTTGAAATATAGTAATTCGGCTTTTCTTCGTTCTTCAATGGCGTCTTCTATGTTTTTAAAGAATCCTAAATGAATTTGCTTTTTATTACAAGAAATATAAGCACGATATGAGTCTCTGGCTTTGTAAAAGCTAACTCCACTTACTCTTGTTTTGCTATTGTTAGGCGTTTTCCTGTTTCTACAATTTTGCGCTTTAGTACATATTCTAAGGTTTTCACGCCGATTGTCCAAAGTGTTTCTATCAATATGATCAACAACCATAAATTCTGTAACATCCATTATGAATCTATGTAGAAGAATTAATTCGTTTTGCTCGGTTCTGCATCTGACATACAATATCCCTTTATTGCGGTGTATATACCAACTTTCTTTCTTAACTTTTTCAACATTCTTCAAGTGAAATTAAAACTCTATTGCTTTCACTCCAATCCCTAAAGTATATAACTAGTACAGCGTGATCTTCTTTTATTAAAATTTCATTAGGTGGCTTTCTAGGCATTTTTAATTCCTTTGTTGTATCTATTTACAACTCACCTTATACAGAAGTTAATTCAGAGAGTCAAGGGATTCTAAAGTTAATTTATACTATTAATTCGACCACAACAACGCGGTCCTTCGCTGCAAACACCTTTCGTTACACAAGAGGGACCAAGCTTTGCAAACGTAACCGGCGCAACAGGTTTAACAAGCTTATTTACAGTTTCAAAGAGTTCTTTAATCTCCCATTGAGCATGATTACATTCCCGCAAACCGCAAGCATGGTGAATTTCCCTTGCGTTCATCGTAACGATAATCTTAGTTTCGCAAGCGTTAGGAGCAATAAACCTAGCGTCTTCAGCAGGAATACCGGCGTTAATAAGAATGTTATAAAATTCACACAAATCGGCCATTTTGTGTTCAAAAGCTTCGAACATTTCAGGCAAAGCTCGAATAGACGGTGGGATTATATAATTAAATCCATTATTAAATGTAACGTATCTTTGTGATTGCTGGCTAAAGCTCGCATGTCTGAATCTGACAAGTTGATGGCTCAACGCTCTCGACACACCTTCAATAGCAAACGTAAAAGAAGCGTGTTCCAGACAGCTTGTATGCCCACAATTAATGATCTTCTCAATTAGCTTAGCATCGCTCGCTTCGTTAACAAAATCCCAATTGTCGCCAACAAAGCCTTCAGCGTAGCACTGCCTCGCCGCCGTTGCTATTACGTGATCAGGATCAGGAGTATATGCTTTAAGGAGTACGTTCATTTCGTTATCACCTCTTGGCCCAATCAGGCAGTTCATAATTTGTTTGAGCCTCAATAAACTTAGCAGCCGCTATCTGAAGATAGTGACATCCTTTCATAAAGTCCAACATTTCTTGTCCAGGGCGCTGATTCTTGCCGAAGCGGTTAGCGTATTTCTTACTTTGTTCAATACAGTATTCAATGCTCCAATCTGTAGCTTGATCTTCACCTTTATCTTTGTACTGAGGAATTGTATAGTTTTCAATATGATCTGCCACCTTATAAGCAAATTCAAGCCATTCTGCCGTGCGAATGCCTTTGTACTGCTGTTCACTTGTGGGCAATACTCGCTTACTATCTTTAGCAGCTTCAATGATATCGTCGGCAAGTTGTTCAGTGTTAGGATAGGTAATTGTGCTGTTTATTACATCTTCGTAAGGAAGAGAACTGGTTTTATGATTAAAAGGTTTGTGATTACGAGGTTTAGAAGATAGGTTTTCAGCAACAGACTGAGCGACATTAACAGATATCTTTTCATTCAGCGGAACCTGCGTTGCTAATCCAGTTATGAATTGAGGTTTCTCCAACAACTCCCTCTCAGCAACAACATCACGATTAATAGCAGCTTCCGAGCTAAACTTAGCAGGGTAGCGCAGCTTCAACTTGTTGATGTTGAGGGTTAGGACTTCGTTCATTGTAGTTTTAAGTTCATTTAATGCAAGAGCGATATACCACGAACAATCGCTCAATTCCTCTTTCGCATTAACTACATCAAGAGCTTTTCCGTAGTAGATGTGCTTTTTGATCATATCAACGAACTCGCCAGCTTCGGTAGCAAGACCCATCGCAGCATGTTGAAGTCTAGCGCATTTGATCATTCTAGCGTAAAGTTCTGCATCGTATTTACAATCCGTATTCATTGCGTGTTCAACGTAGTTCTCTGAGGTAATCTGTTCCAAAGTTTAGTTCTCCTTTAAAATATTATTAAGGTTATTAGCATTCCTGTTATCATTCCAAATATAAATATTGCAGACACAAGTTGTTTATCCATTACTTTAAACCCCTCCAAACAACAAAGCACTTAGCCGCCAAAGTAATCAGTTCCTGCTTCATTTGAGCAACGTTCTTCTTTTCAGCAGCAGTTTCAACCGCTTCAAATTGCTCAAGCAAAAGGTCAACTTTCTCTTTGTTGGTAAAGTTGTGATAAGAAGTGTCGGTTTCTTCCATCATCTCAGAGACGAAGTACATGCTATCAACGCTCATACAGCACCTTGCTCAATGCGTCGGTAACGCGTGCAATAACTTTACTGTCGCGTTGTTTGAGAGCGTCAACTATTAGGGATTGCAAAGCGGCTCTGGATTGACCACGATCATGATAACGTCTTTCTGTCCAGGCGTTAATAACGTTGAGAGCAATTTCATCTAAGGCAGGATTAGCCATTAGTCACCTCTTCAGCGAGCTTAACGGCGTCTTGATAAGTTTCGGCGGTGGGGCAATTAAACTTAAAGCAATATTTCAGTTCAAGTTCATATAACGGGCAATTGTTGCAATCATCTAAGCGCCCATTACTGTCATAGGCTGGATTCTCAACTCTCACAACAGCCCTCCTTTAATGTTAATTTAAGTTAATTTTGCTGGTTCGGTTCGACGTGACCGGACATTAGCTTGAAACGAGTACAATTGTCAAGGAAAACTTTTAGGTGTCAAATTAAATTAAAACTTGCATTGAGATACCTCTTTGTGGTAGCTTTCCGACCAAATCAGCACAGGAGGTTTGGCTTGCTACGTGAAAAAACTCTAACTTTACTCAAAGAACGTTCGTCTAATATCAAGCTGTTAGATATAGCTATTGCGACAGGTCTTAGCTTCTATTGGCTTCAGTCCTTTTTAAAAAACGGACATGATTCTGATCCTGGTGTTGATAAAGTCGAAACTCTTTATAATTATCTCAGCCCTAAAAAGCTGAAATGTTAACAAAGGAGAACCGTATTGGAACTGCTATTCGAGCAAGCCGAAACTGTGCCTGAACCAGAACAGTGCAAAGGTCTAGTCTTTCGCGGCTACAACTCAACCTTTAAATCCGGTAATCATGTGGGCAGGCATCAAGGTATTAAATTGCTTAAGAGGCAATCATGCCCTGGGTGCGAGAAGTGTTATTTCTTACTAGATTTTGTTAGTGAAGATATTTATTGCGGTTCTCTTGAAATGCCCGAAATTGAGAACGGTGAGCTTTATTCGATTGAAGTAGTTGTTGATGGAAGAGATTGGGAAACCGGTTACGTTGATGATTGTCATGCTCGCGTTTATAAAATTGAATCTGATTTCATCGGGTCGGTTAAGCCCTAAATTCCAAATTATCAGCCAAACAGGAGGCATAATTTGAATACTCAAGAACGCTTAGAAGCTGCTTACCGTGAAAATCCTTCTATTGGTCGCAAACTACTAGCTAAAGCTGCTAAATGCAGCCTCGGTCCAGCTCAGAGGTTCTTGGAGAAGAAAAGAGGAATTAAGCCTAGAACTAAAGTTAAAACTGAAACTGAACACAAAGATGAAGTAAACACCTTATTTAACAAAGACGCAGCAGAAGTTACGGTTAACTCGTTACGTGTAATATCCCTTGATGATGCTTTACGTATATCAAAAGTAGACCTTTCTCTTTATGAGGTTGATAGATACGTTGTCAACGCCTGGGAAGTAACTATTAAAGGTGATAACGGACCTGAACAAGCAACGAACCATCAAGTTAAGGTTTGGCTCAAGCGTTTACATCCTGCGATTACCGCTTTCAGCAGACTGATTGAACAAGTTGAATCGCGTCCTGCTTGCGCCAGGGATCATGCACCACTACCCGAATTAGTCGATCCTCATATGTTAGAAATTTCTCTAATGGATCATCATTTTGGCAAGCTGGCTTGGCGGGGCGAAACCGGCGACGATTACGATCTTAAAATAGCTCAGCGAATCTATCAGGCTGCTGTGAGAGACTTGTTAGCTCGCGCTAAAGGCTACAACATAGGCAAAATACTCTTTCCAGTGGGTCAGGACTTCTTTAACATTGACAACAACGCAAACACTACTACAGGCGGCACAGCTCAAGATTCAGATGGTCGGCTTGCTAAAATCTTTGAAATAGGCTGTAATGCAGTAATTGATGCAATTGATTACTGCTCACAGGTTGCTGAAGTTGAAGTTATCTACGTTCCTGGTAATCACGACTACACTACCAGCTATTACCTCGTTAAATATCTACAAGCTTGGTATCGTAACTGTGAACGTGTAAGTATTAATGCTGTACCCACAAGCAGAAAGTATATCAAGTACGGTGTTAACCTGCTCGGCTTTAGTCACGGCTGTGATGAAAAGCGCGATTCGTTGCCGCTTATTATGCTCAGTGAATGCAGAGATATGATCCAGGATGTTAAGCACTTTGAATTTCACACTGGTCATTTGCATATGAAGCGCGAAACTAAGTATGTTGCCGGTGATAGCTTCGGGCCTGTGATAGTTCGCATATTACCTTCGTTGTGTGGCACTGATGCCTATCATTATAAAAAGGGCTACACGGAAGGTAGGAAGAGTGCTGAAGCTTATCTTTGGAGTGAAATGAACGGCTTTGTTGCGTTGTTTAACGTTTATGCGAGGAATTATGAATAGTCTGCCTACTTACGAAGTTAAAATCTTTGTCGGATTGCGTATTGGTTATAGTAAGATGATAAATAACTTTCAAACTGTGATTAATATTTGTCAAAACTATTGCAACGAAGTGTGTCTTTGCGTCACCGTTACTCCGACGACTTTTGTTTATGTAAACGGTAATGAGCCTGGAGCTATAATCGGTTTAATCAACTATCCGCGCTTTCCGTCTACTGAAGAAGATGTTTGCAATAAAGCAATTAAACTCGCTGAAATTTTGAAAGAAGAACTTCAGCAACAACGAGTTAGTGTTATGACTCCTACTGAAAGTATTATGATCGGTGAAAGCTAATGAACGAAGCTAATGTAGAGAAAATAGATTATCCTTTTGCTTTATTTCCAGTAAGAACATGTTCGGGTAAACTTGTTTGGCTTAAAAGAGTCAAACGTAAATGGTATTGGATAGGATATGCAATAGATGATTTGGTAGGTCATTCCCCTTACATCATTTATTACGAGGAACTTTGATGGAATTTATAATTGAGGACATACCGGTAATAGAGGCTTCAGTAACGCCTAAATTTCAGCACATTTCTCAAGTAAATGATGAATTTTATGGCGCAACCACTGAACAAAAGCGTATAAGCTCTTTGCTGGTGGAGTGACTAACCTGGACTGGCGTCAGGCTAAAGGCTTAAAAGCTATCAATCAGGATTGGTGTAATCTTTATTACGCTCACCTTTGGGATTATTACATTTGGGAGAATCCACATTTACTTGAGGTGCTGAAAGCTGCTTCGGGGTTGAGTGATATGTTTGGTCAGGTCGGGCATTGCTGTCAAGCTACTGAACTTTGGCGCATAAGAAATAAGGAGTTAATTTAATGCTTTTCCAAGATATTAAAAACGGAAGATTCTATTTAGGCGATTGTCTTGAGGTAATGAAAGAGATTCCTGATGGTGTAATTGATATGATTCTTTGTGATCTGCCTTATGGAACTACTGCTTGTAAGTGGGATACTATTATTCCGTTTAATCTGCTTTGGGAACAGTATGAAAGGATTATTAAGCCGAATGGGGCTATTGTACTTACAGCTAGTCAGCCTTTTACGAGTGCGTTAGTTATGAGTAATGTTAGCTTGTTTAAATATGAATTGATATGGGAAAAGAGCAGAGCTTCTAATTTTGTTCATGCTAAGTATCAACCTTTAAAAGCCCATGAAAACATAATAGTTTTTAGTAAAGCGGCTGCTGCTCAAGGTACTAAGAACCCTATGTGTTATTACCCGCAGCACTCAAAAGGGAAACCTTACATAAAAGGAAAAGGTCATCAAGATAACCAGCATTTAGCAGGAGGTATGACTAAAAGCGAAACGATACAAGGTGTTAATGTCACAGGTGACAGAACGCCAAGAAGTGTTTCATATTTCAGCAGCGATTCGGATAAGCAGCAGCGGGGTCTTCATCCAACCCAAAAGCCAGTAGCTTTATTCGAGTACCTAATCAAGACCTACACCAACGAAGGTGAACTTGTATTAGACAATTGCGCCGGATCAGGCACAACAGCTATAGCTTGTGAGAACACTAATCGTAGTTGGGTTTGTATTGAAAAAGAAGAAGAGTACGCTAACAAAGCTGTTGATAGAATATTAAATCACAATGTTCAACCGCAACAAATTCTAGCTCAAGAACCAGAAACCTTTGTTATTGAAGATGTTGCTGTGAACGATTAGCCTTTCTTTGCTTCATACTGTTACAATTTCATTTCAAAGAGGGCTAAATTGGACAAACAACTACCGAATAACCTCATTGACTATAATTTGCTGTTCAATATCCCTCTTGAGTTGCGGTTGCTTAATCAGTGGGTGGTTTGGGCGTATGAATTTGACGCAATGGGTAAGCTCACTAAAGTTCTCAAAAACCCGCATAATCCTGAATACAACGCTAGCGTAAGCAAGTCTTCTACATGGTCTAGTTTCGAGCATGTGTTTAACGTTGCCCGTAGCCGTAACATGTTGGTCGGTTTTGTTATAACGGCTGATTGCGGTTATTGCTGCATTGATATGGATAATGCTTATGAAAAGAACGAAGATGGTACGCTGAAATTTAGCGATCCTGTTGCTATTCAAAAGAAGCAAACATTTATAGCTGAAAAGTTCAACAGCTATCAAGAAATTTCACCTTCAGGTTTTGGTCTTCACATTTGGATTAAAGCAAGCGTTCCTAATGGACGTAAACGCGAAGGCGTAGAAATCTATCCAGGTGGCCGCTTCATGTCATTCACCGGAAATGTATTCAACAACGTTTCTATTGGTGATTACAATGACCTTGCTAATCAACTCTGGCAGGAAATGGGTAAAGAGCAGAAGTCTGTCGCAACCGACATTACCGGTTTAACTAAACCTCAATCAATAGAAGATCAAGAAATACTTCGTATTGCAAGCACAGCCGCTAACGGAGATAAGTTCATTGAGTTGTACGAAGGACGTTGGCAAAACATGTACCCTAGCCAGTCCGAAGCAGATCAAGCATTAATGAATTTCATTTGCTTCTATACGCAAAACGTTGAACAGGTTAAACGAATATTTCTTGCTTCAGCATTAGGTAAAACAATTGGCCGTAAAGCTAAACCGGAGAACTACCTAATGCACGAAAGATACGGACTCGTGCCAAAAGCTTTTGATAAGACCTTGCCCACATTAAACATTGATACTCTTCGTAACAACCTTGAGGATCAACTTGCTATTACCCGAACCTCAAATTGTGGGCAACCTGAGACATCAAACCCTGTGCCAGCCGTCCAAGTTCCTAGCACCGGCAACCTAGCGCCTTTTTGCCCATACCCTAGTAACCCCCAAGCGGAAAACGGCCTTTCTAGGGCAAATTTGGAGGCCGTTTTCTGCCCTATCGCGCCTGTTCAGCCGGTTCAGCCGGTTCAGACCGTCGTGCCTGCTCTGCCGGTCCAAGCTCCTGTTTCTGTTCCTCAGACACATATAGAAAACGTTATATCTGAAACTCTGAATACTTCTGCCGTGACCGTCCCTCCTGGCATCATCGGTGAAATCGCACGCTTCATTCACGACGCTGCACCGCGCCCTGTACCTGAGATTGCTATTGTTGCTGCATTAGGACTAATGGCTGGTGTTTGCGGTAGAGCTTATAACGTTTCAGGTACGGGTTTGAATCAATACATATTCCTATTAGCTCAGACAGGTAGAGGAAAAGAAGCTATCAGTTCCGGCATTTCAACTCTTATGAACGCTGTGTATAAGACTGTGCCGAATGCTAAGAGGTTTATCGGTCCTGCTAAGATTGCTTCTTCTCCTGCGTTGATGAAATATATTACCAAAAACTCTAAAAGCTTCGTTTCGATCATGGGCGAGTTTGCTGATACGCTGAAAAAGATGTCAAATGGTAGCAAGGATACTAACAAGCAAGACTTGCGTATTGATATGCTTGACCTGTTCAATAAATCCGGTCATGGTAACGTTTTAGGAAGTTTGATCTATTCTGACAAAGATAAAAGCACTGAAGTAATCACAGCTCCCGCGTTCTCTGTTATCGGTGAATCGACTAACGATAAGTTTTATGAGCATTTGAGCAAAGAAATGATCCTTGAAGGCTTGTTGCCGCGCTTTAACATCATTGAATATCATGGCGATAGACCGCCGCTGAACAAAGCTCATAAGAGCGTCAAACCTTCTTCTCAGCTTGTTGATTACTTTAGTTCTATTTGTGCTTATTGCGATCAGCTTAACAACGGCGATCAGGTATTAAATGTGCAGTTCTCTATTGAAGCTGAAATTGAATTTGATAAATTTGATAAGCTTTGTGACTGGAAAATCAATACTGAAATTGGCGCGTTCAGGGAGCTTTGGAACAGAGCGCATATAAAAGCATTGAAGCTTGCCGCACTCCTAGCTGTAGGTGTTAATTACATTAATCCTATTATTGATATTGAATGTACCAATTGGGCTATCAATCTAGTGAGGAAAGATATTGAGAACATTCTTTCTAAGTTCGAAACAGGCGAAGTTGGCGCAATAAACGTGCAGAATGAGCAGATAGTTGAAGTAAAGAAAGCGTTGAAGAGTTACGTTACTAAAGAATGGAGTCAGGTTCAAAGCTATTCCGGCGCTACGTTGTCTACCTGGAACCAACGGATCATCCCGCACAGCTACGTATCAGCCATATGCAGAACCAAGACCCCGTTTAAAACTGACCGCCTAGGCCCGATACCGGCGTTGAATATGGTGATAAAGTCAATGCTTGAATGTGGGGATATAGTTGAACTTACGCCAATTGATAAACGCAATAAAGGCTTGAGTGGGGCGGCCAAAATGTACATGATTGTTAACTTTATGGGAATGTAGCGTAGCGGTTTAGACACAACAAAGCCCTCCTTGAATCACTCAGGAGGGCTTTGTTTGCTTTACGGTTGATAACTAAGAATATTCACAATTTGTTCTTTCAACTTTTTCAAATCATTAACATAGGTTTCTGTGAATTTAGGGTCTTCCTGCTCAACTTCAATGATTTGGAAAGCTGCTTCAAGAACACTTCTAAGAGTTACATCCATTTCTACTTTCATTTCACTTCCTCCTTTAAGTTAAAGTTAGTACAACGAATTCACATTGACAGTATTCACCAGCAAGTTCTTACGCCTAACGCTAAAGCTAATTTCGTCCCAAATTATATCATCAATCAGCGTACAAGTACAGTCTTTAAAGTTACGGCGACAGAAAGTAATGAACGCTGATTCTTTGTTGTTAAAGCAGAAGAAATCATCTTTAGTGAGCTTTGCAAGGTTGAATTCACTCATGACATCACGGCGAAGTGTTTCTATTGTAGGAACTAGATCAGCGTCAATCTCAATACCTAAAGCAGCTTCAAGATCAGCTTTCATATCGTTCAGGAACGTAGCGCCGTCTTCAGCGTGCCAAATAGCAAAGGAGAATATGCTAAACTTAGTAAAGCTTCCTTGCTCAATAAATCGCTTTACCTTGTCAGCGTTGATGATTGTCGGATTCTCCCAGGTTTTGATTACAGTTCCTTCTAGGTCTAGGAATAGAATGTTCATTCAGTTACTCCTTTTTGTAGTTTCCTGAACTTGAAAGCCGCGAAGATATACACTTAGCGCACAAGTTAAATTTTAATTCAAATTCAATCTTAGATATTTCAGAACGTATAAAAAGCTTATGAAAGCCAAGTTTTGCTCCACAATCCTTACAGGTCATTTAATCATCCCTCCTACAATAGCACGGAAGTTCTTTAGTTCCGCAAGATGTGCAATACTCACGAAATACGTCTAAGCGTTCTTCGTCGCTGAGCAGCGAAAGCAGATGGTGAATTGTAGCTATAATTGAAGCGTTCGGGCCAATATTAGGATTAGGACGAATACGGCTGTTCGCCGCAAGAGCTTTATCCTTCTGCTCAAGGTGAATTCTAAAACGCACTATATCCGTCCTAAGTTCGTCTCGTTCTTCTTTGACATCAGCAAGCTCATTCTTCAATCTACAAATAGTGCAATTCTGCTTATCATAATGAGAGTGATTACCTTGATGCTTTTCGCATAAATGTTCACCTTCTAAAGCTTTGCTCATTTAATCCTCCTTAAAGTAATTAGCAATGCACCCCAACACAGCCTTTACCATCATTAGCTCTATTAGGCGCAGATTTAGTCAACTTACTAGCTTCCCATTTATCTAAAATCTTACGATATTGCTCGGTCTTGGAAAAGCTACCGGCGGCAGATTTGTTGTCAATATTAACTCGCACAGCGCCATTGCTACCTAGGAACACGTATCTGACATGAATAATACTATCTGACACAAACGTTAGTGCAAACAGCCTGTAATTCGTGTTTTTGTACGGCATCTTTTTGTATCCCATTGCCAGGAAATAAGCCTCGAAACGTTCAAGCAACTTTTTCATTTCTTACTCCTTTCAGGCGGCAATTAACCGCAGTTAAGAACTCCTACAGCGTGCTAGCATAATACCACATTCAGCCAAAAGTTCAAGCGTTTGGCTACATTTTAATTTCAGCATTAAACTCTCCTGTTTCATTTAAGTGAGCAATTGACGGCAGTTAAGGGTTGAGCGGCGGCAGTTAAGCGTCTTTACAAAAGCGGGACCAGTAAAGCATTTCCAAAAGCTGCATACCGCCAACTTCATAAATAACATGAGGTTTGTATACAATAAACTTTCTACATCCGACATTGAAGAATGTGAACGGCTTACAATTTCTATGATCGTTAATTGCTTTGCTTACCTTAGCAGCATAGCCGGTGTTTTGCGTTATCATTACTCACCTCCTTGATTCGCCCATTGCTGTAAGGTTATTGCAACTTTCTTACCTTCGCCATAGCTAACCCATATCCAAGGTAAGTGTAATGCTTCGCGCCAGCAAGCTTGAAGATAGCGCCGATAAGCTTCGGTTGCCTGATATTCCCGCACTATTCACCTCCCTGATTAACCCACTCTTCAAGTGTAATGATACACGGCGTAATAACAGGTTCGCTAAACATAAACTTAAGCTCAACTTCATAGTAAACAATTACGCAATTTGCGGTTGCTACGTATTCAATTGTTCGCATTATTCACCGCCTTGGTTCAACCATTCTTCAACTTCAATAATTGCAATTCTATGAACATACTTGTCTAAAGGAATAACTACAAAAGGCAGTCCATCTTTACGATTTTTAGACATGCTGGCTAACCCGCGCCAAGTTGTAATCATCACTCCAACACCTCCCTAACCCAAATTCGTTGACCGCTTGCCGATGTGCCGAATGACATAGCGCCAGGGCTTTCTGTTCTACCGTAATACGTTACATCATCGGGAAACTTGGCTATCATAAACTTCTTAAGCGCGGCGTGCATTGATCCGGCTGTAACGATTAATTCAGTTTTCTGCTTATTGCTGTTGCCGTGATATAGTGATATTTTGAAGGTTCTGGTCATTGTTAAACCCTTTCTATTAGCTTATTATTCTTGCCGTAAATTCGCTTCATGCTTTCTTTAAGTGCATTATACCCACAATATTTACAGTGAAAGTAGTTCAGCATGAATTCATCACCTCGCCGCTTGGTAACTATTTCAATGATGCTGTGAAAGTCAAAGAAACATTTGAGGTGCTGAAGTGTCATACAAACTCCTTCGCAGTAACAACATCAGCTTGTCTAATTCGGCCATAGTAAGCAGTTATGTCATGAAGATGCTGGAGCTGTTTAACATGATCATTACAAGCGCCGATTTTAAGCTGAATACGATTAGGTTCATTTTCACGGTAATCAAGCCTAGCTCCTTGCTCAAACCAACTAAGGATTTCTTCACCTTCTGCCTTGCTTGCTACAAAAGCCGATATATTGTTCAGGTATGCGTTAGCCCTAGGTTCGCGTAATTTCGTGCCGCAAACAAAGCAGCAAGGAACCATATCAAGCCCTATACCTCTTGACCTGAAAGCTAAAGATGTTCCTTTCTCTACATCTTCGCACCTAATTTCATATTCAAATATTTCTTTCTTGGAATCAGCCAAAGCAACCAAACCGCAAGTAAGCAATCCTTCAACATGATCAACGCGCTCTTTCCAGCCAGGATAACCATGCTGAATGTCATTGATAGTTCCTCGCGCTTTACAAATTTCATTTCTTACAACTTCAATGATTTCACTCAGTGGCTTGCTGAAGTCAGTTCCAAAGATAGGTTTGGCTCTGTATCGTTCGGCGTCGGCTTTCTGTTTCTCATGATCAAACATAACTTTCTCCTTATATTGTGGGCAATCTAAAGCAGTTAAGTAGCAATCGGCGGCAGTTAAGCGTCAAACCTGCTAATTATTTCTTTGATCTTTCGTAAATCTTCACCGCTAGCCCATTGACCTAATTCAACTAACAAGTTAGTCATTTCGGTGTAAGTAGGCAAGTTTTCAGTTCTAAGCCATGCGTCACAGCATTCTATCACGTAAGCCTTTTCAATTGTCATGCTAACCTCCCTGTTGAAGCTAAAACAGCCGCCAACATGCTATCGAAATACCTCGTAACTTGCCTAACAACCTTATCCTCATTACTCAGTTGCTTGATATCGCGCCAATTCAATTTCTCCCTCTTGCTACCGGTCCAGTAGCCAGCAATAGAGCCGTCTAATGTAAGGTCGCTAATGCTACCGTCCGTATTCTTGACAGAATAAATCAAGAATATGGTATGTCCTGGATCATTATGAATGATGTGATTCGGCCAGTTGTCAGGACCGGAACCAAGCGCGAAAGATACGATCAGGGACGGCCTATTTTCGTTTTCTAGCGTGCTTACCTTGAAGTGCAGGTACGAGTCAGGGAAGCGAGCTTTGATGACCGCTGAGAGCCTATTTTGGAGCGTTTCTAGGGTTTGCATGGTTTAGACCTCCTTTATTCGCTGTAAGGTTTGTCCATTTCAGAACAGGACAGATATTCACTTCTAAAGAACGTAATAGCACGCTCGGCTTCTTCAATTGTGTCAAAATAACCTAAATGATGATTTCCGTTATCATGACCAACTACTCTAAACTTTCTACCTACCGGATAAATACCTCTTATTCCAGTTTTACTATTTTTATTCGCACCTGCTCTATTTTCAGCATTTTGCTTACTTGTTATCAAACGCAAATTATCTCTAGTGTTGTCTAAAGAATTACAGTTTTTATGATCTATCTTAAATTCTTTAGTATTCGGATTATATAAAATTAAAGTATGTAGCAACACTAAAGTTCCACAACCATCTTCACACTTAAAAGCTCGTGCATAATAGTTACCATGATTTAGCATAACTCCGATTGTAGACCATTCTGATAATCTATCAAAATCACAAATATCAATAATAACAGTATGTTTTACTTTGTTACGCTGTACTACTTCAATAAAACATTTGTCATCTTCAAAATAAAAATCATTACTTATCATAACATCCATTCCTTTTTACTTAGCAATGTAGCAGTTAACGCCAATAGTTACCGGCTTACCCTCAATCATAACGTCAGTAACCTTGTTACCATGAGTGCTAGCAACAACCTTAGTTTTACCGGATGTTGAGAGCGTAGGCTTTTGCAGTTCGATAGTGATTACCAGATTGTTACCTTTGATTTCTGCTTTCATTTTAGTTTCTCCTTTAGGTAAGTGGTGACAGTTAAGCGGTGAAGAGGGACAGTTAAGCTAACAATTTGTCAGGCACAAAAGACAACACAAACTCTTCAAACGTTTCATTCCATTGGTTCTTGTTGTCAAGACTGCCATATCTTTCAATCCAACCGAGCTTGTAATATTCAAAGTATCACTCTAGTTTAGTTCCTTTGTATTTGTTCATTTTATTCTCCTTTCGCTTTAGCGATAGCTTCAATAGCTTTATTGTAGTCACCAATAAAGCTATTGTGTAATTCCTTAGCTGAATAAGCTTCGCCGTTATCAGCCGCATTTATGATATCAGATAACGCTTTGCTACAAAGCTCTAACGCTTCCAAAAGTTCAGGAGCAGCGACTATAAGCCTTGCGTTAGCTTCGCCGAGGTGCGCCCAAGGAAAAATTTCAGCTATTTTGTTGCAATGTTTATCAGTTACAACAATCTGTTCACCGTTACCGTCAATACCAGAACGAATTGCGTAATTCCAAGGTTTAGGCGAAACAGTTTCTTCAATGTTAGGAAAGCGGCTCATTGTGTTACCTCCTGTTTAGTCAATCGGTTGCAGTTAAGTAGAAAGTGAGAGCAGTTAAGCCGTTTCCTTATCCAGCATACGCTTAACATTATCCCGCTCAATAGTCAAGTTAGCGCGGTTATCATAATGTTCCCTAATCTGGTAGTCTACCTCGTTGAACAGCTTCATGAAACGGTCATACATAGCTTTAGGGATAACTACAGTTTCGTAGTCAACTTTAGCCTCTTGAATCAGGCTAGCAGGAACGTGATAGTAAGCCGGAACGCCGTTAATCTCACAAGACACTTCAGCCTTATCAACAATCTTTTGCAGTATTCTCTTATCCATTTTAGGCTCCTTTATTGAATGTTCAACAGCTTGCAGTTATCAACATAAGCTTGTGCTGATTCTCTAGTGTAGAACGCTTTGTGTTTGTTGTAGGTGTTAGGGATAATATTGCAATCATTGAGAGAAATTTTAAAGCTTTCTGTATCAACAAAAACACCTGTTAAAGCTTTGCTTAATTGAATAACGTAAGATGAACTTTTGATACACTCTTCTCTGATAAAACTACTTTTGCTTAAAGCAAGTGCTATAAATATTGACATTCCCGGCTTAACCTCTTCAACGGTCATTATCTGGTCCAAGCTGAATATCGCACTCATTCTCTAACCCTCCTTTCAACTAGCTATTTGCCCACAATTGAGCACATTCAGGACAACGTTCAATCAACAGTTCTAGCGATAATTCTTGATCAACTTTAACCTCTTGCTGTTCAACTGGCAGATAGCTAAAGTCAGGCTGTTCAAGCGGCAACATATGATTGTAACCTCTAGCTAGCATTTCATCGGCCAATTCATCATGCCTAGCTTTGTATGATCCAGGCTCAATAGAGTTAACCGCTATGCGTCCTGTTATGGAGTGTTTCTTTTGCCAGTTATGTAGGAATTTGTGATGCTCATTATGTTCTCCTAATAAATGCTGTCTGCACATCACTTTAGGGTCTAGCAGCCACATTCGCATTTCAGGCTCCTTTAGTCAAAGGTTAGCAGTTAAGAGTCAAACACCGACAGTTAACAGTAAATCAATCCATCATCACCGACATAAAGGTCAACTTCACCGAAAGCCTTGCTAGCTTCCGTTAGCCGTTCACCTACTTCTTTCGGCCAATCACCATCCCAAAATCCCGCACCGTGACCGTTACGAGTAAGCCAGAAGTCATGTCCAGCTTGGCTAGGATCATCAACTATATCATTCCAGTTTTCAGCCTGAAACTTAGCACAATCGGCTTTCATTTGATTTAGGCATTTCTCGCTAATATCGTAAATGCTGTAATCATCGTCAAGTGGTTCGCCGTTATCATCTGTTGAGGACCACAAAGCGGTTACTATGTATTGAGTTGTGAATATGTCTAAGTTCATGGTTTGTTATCTCCTTTATTGTGGGCAGACTGACTCTTTGTAGTAGTCAGTATAACCTTTAGTTTCAAGGTAAATTTCTCTGACAAGCTTTGTTATTTCTTCAGGTTGTTCACATTCGCTATCAAGGCCGATACAAGCTATACCGTTAATATGTAAACCTAAGAACGTATCTTTATGCGGCATTCCGTCTAAACAAAGTGTTCCTGCTGCAAAGTAAATTGCTCCTTTAGGCTTTATTTCTTTGTTAAGTATTTTCTTAACTACTTTCCAATATACAGTCATAGCACTATCTCCTTTTATTAGCTGATTCGTCAACAGTTAATAGTTAACAGTTAAGCCTTAACCCTAAGCAACCTTCTTAGAATTAATCGCTCTAACCCTAGCATCAAAATGAAGCGTACTAAAGCGATTAATTACTTCCAGGTTGTAACCTAAGCTTTCCAGTTCCCTCTTAAGCGGCATATATTCATCTTCTCTTGCTCTAACGGTAACACTAGAAAGGCTAACGCTTGCGCTAGAATGCTGGCCCATATGCATGTAACTAAGGCATGTGCAATAATCGTTAGTTCCTGGCAGTTCAGGGAATAGTGCTATTACTTCGCCAGTATCTTTGAACTTGCGAAAGATTACTTTGGTGATAGATGCTTTCATGGCTCAATTCTCCTTTATTTATTCAACGGTAATTGTTCGATAGCTTCAATGAAATAAGTCGGTTCTTGGCCGTTCATGTAATCATTCCATTCATCGTCGCTAGCCATTGTTTCAGCTATTACTTCAGCTTCTTTTTCATTGCAAGCTAGTACTTCATAGCTTTTGGTAAACGATACCGTTCTGGTTACTTCTACTGTATAAATTTTCATTTGTTTATCTCCTTTATATTGTTAAAGTTGAAAGCAAAGCCAGTTAAGGCAAGCGTTAGCAGTTAAGCAATCTATTTGCACATCCTTTCACCTTTCATAAACTTGCAAAGGTTTTCAGCTTGCCGTTGTGACTTACAATTGGCGTATATTGAGTCATCATGACAAACGGAATATGTATAACCTTGTTCCTTGCTTTCGGTAACGGTCCATTCGCCTACTGTAAAGCTTTCATGCTTATACAGAAAGCGTTTTGTTTCTACGTCCTGAATAGCAACAATGCAATGATCAAGTAAGCCTGAACCGCCTAAAGAACGTACATTGTTGACTATTAGCGGAATAGGCTTAATGCCGGTACTCTTGCCGATAGTGCCAATTATGTCATATTCATCTTCCCAGGATTTACCCGTTTCAGTGTCGCCATAGTAAAGCCTAACTCTTTGCTCTCTTCTAGCGTTAAGCGTAGTTAGCCATTGTTTGACCGTTTCGTTAGTTCTATCGTTAAAGTTAAACTCTTTATCGTTTCTCATTCCGGTATCTCCTTAGTAGTTAGTCAGTCCTTGACAGTTTAGTTAGTCAATCCTTGACAGTTAACAACTCGAAACAGTTAAGAGTTAGCAATTAATCGTGATAGCAGTTAGCAAACCTAGGCAATCCCGTTACCTTTTGCCATTCCCGAATGAAAGCTAAAGCATACCTCTTGCGCGGGAATTCACCGGCAATAAAGCCTTGGTAATCGCTGTTACCCTCTAAAACCTCATAGAACTGTTTGCCGTTTTCATGCCAATTCTTAGCCAAGAAACAGCCTTTAATGGCGTTATGTTTCAGGTATTGAGTTCTAAGGCACTCGGAAACAGTTATAGCGTTTATCATGGCTTCAGGCTCCTTTAGTGTGGACAAAGGCTAGCGGTTAAAAACCCACCACGTTATCATTAGCTATCAAGTTTCTACAATCCCATTTTCTTAACTCATTTGGAGCGGTATCGTTCCATAAAATCCGCTGTTCATCCCATATAAGATCGTCAATGATTTGATCGATTGTTTTACTCATTGTTTGCACTCCTTTATAGTTTGCCCACAAATAGGCAACAAGAAACAGTTAAGGCAAAGCTCGACAGTTAAGCGTTAGCCGGTCTAAGCCGTTCCAAGATCATGTGAATTTCCCCTTGCCTATCCATTGACAAGTTACGAAAAGCATCTTTGTTGCCGTTCTTTAGCATGTTAATTTCTTTCCTGGTTAGTTCAGCTGATAAGCGTTTGAAGTATCCCATTGTCTTAGGCTCCTTTAGATAAAGTTAGTTAACAGCTTTAAGTTTATTTACCATTTCTTTAGCATCGTTAAATATCGAATTTACCCAATTATCTTTAATCGGCATTCTGTCGCCTTTAAAACATTGTAATTCAATTAACCTTTCTAGCATTCTTACAATCTCGTTGTTATCGCACATTTTAAAGGCTCCTTTAGAAAGTTAGGTTATTCGGCTCGATTGTCTTTAACTTCAAACTTAAACAGCTTGCCGTTTTCAAATGGACCAACAAGAGATTTGATCACAACAAGCTGGCTTGTATCGTCAAAGCGATAAACCGTTCTTTCTTCATTGTTACACTTGGTTGTTACTTGCTTAAAACCGTTAACGTTAAAAGCTATGCAATCTTTCACTTTGTTATATTCGTCGCGTGCTAGGCTCATTTTAAACCTCCTTAAATCCCTGGTTAATGGCCCACTATCACTTTGCCGGTAACTTGCCGTTTAAACGGTATCCTTAAGCCTTAAACTAATACTCTTGCTCGTTGTAATTATCAGCTATCTCTTGCCAGTCAATAGCGCCGATAGTCCAGCTTTCAAGTTTAAGCTTTCTAGCTTGAAACGTCGCTTTAACTCTGCTAGCTAAAACTTTATCGCCAGCTTTGCGAATAGCCGAAATAGTCTCATAGCTAGGCTGATCTTGCTCTAATAACCATGCTGCATTCCACGTTCTGCTATTCGTCCATCCTTCATAAATTTCATCGACAGAAACAGCTTTAACAAGCTTATCATGTGGGCATTCTTCAGTATCACCAAATTGAAAGGCTTTGCCTAAGTAATACTCTTTTGCGCCTTTCAAGTCAGTATTCAGGCTAGTTACTATTTCGTTTCCATCGGCGAACTTAATTTTAAATGTTTTCATCGTCGTTATCTCCTTTAAATTGGCAAGCTGTGACAGTTAAGAGGCAAGGTAAAACAGTTAAATATAGTAAATAGCTCCTTCCCTTTTAAAATAACCAGCTTCATTATTATTGTCTGGTTCACCTTTAAAACATCTAAATATCTTAACAAGTTTACCCTCATGTGTTACAAAGCGAGAATAAAGCTTATAACCGTTTTCTCTTTTCTCTATTTCTTTCCAATTAGTTTTACGTTCCATTTCGTACTCTCCTTTTAACCGTTAGTTTCTTGCTACTTCGCTGCATAGCTTAAAAGTTAAGTTAAGCTATGCAAGGTAATAGCATGAAAGCTTGTTAGGCTTTGAGCTTATAAATCCTTTTCCCTGGTTACATCGGAAACGGTAAAGTAAAACTTATTTCTGTTATCCCTTTGGAGCTGGCAAAACTCGTTATATTCAATTCCTTCAAAATATCCCTTATTTTGGAGCATAGTAAATGCCGTTTGCTGGTACGTATCACCATAGCCGTAATGTTTACCCGAATTACCCAAATATACACCGTCAACAGTAACTGATACAGAATGATATGTATTGCCATATGATTTTTGAAACCATCGTTTGCCGTCAATTATAATCATGTTAAATGCTTTCATTTGTCCTATCTCCTTATTACTCGTTAGTTGCGCCGAAATGCTGGTTTAAATGTCTCGTTTAGTGCCGCGCGATACCTTGATATCAAAATCGTATTTATCAGACTCTTTGATCCTGGCAATGAGCATATTTTCAATCTCTTGCTCAGTTAGTTCAAAACCGTTAGCAATGTGATTAAGCTTGATACTGATTTTAGCGTTATACGTTTTAACTCTCATTTTAATTACTCCTATAGTTGAAAGTAGCGACAGTTAAAGCAACAAGTGACAGTTAAGCAACTTCAGTATTCAATGCACCGTCAAAGCATTCTGCTATGTAATCTTTGATATCATTTCTATCCTTACCAGTAACACGGATAGTAAAGCCAAAAGCTAATACCGGTTTAACGATTACTTCATGTTGCGTCCAGCCATCGTAAAAGCCTGATTCATCCATATGATGAAATTCGGTGAAGAAAACGAGCTTTTCAGGAGTTGATTTATCAAACTCGAAACGTGTACCACAATCAAACCCTGAACCGCTTGGGAAGTGTTCTTTTACTATGTTTTCAATCGTTTCCGTGTGCCGGTCAAACCATTCACGGTTATTCGATTTTTCGCAATTGATACGAGCTTGGAAACTGCTAGCGATTTGCTGATATGCCTTTTTCATCTGTTTATCTCCTATCGGTTAAGGGTAAGGTAAGGCTAGCCGTGTTACTTGCCATTGTAGGGCATTCTAGGGCGTCAAATATCGGCTAATTTGCCGTGTCCAGCTGGATAATCCCGGTTATCGGCTGTGAACGGCTAAAACTGTCACCTTTGCGTATCTGATAAGCTTCGTATATCGGACGCCTTACACCGTTAAAGCTAATAGCGTCTCGTTTCATCGTTTTAAGGTTATTCCTACCGTCAAGAATAACTATTGCTCTATCTCCTAAAGCTTCAGCCAATTTGCCGGATAAATCTTTGTTGTAGTATTGAACGTATACCATGGCAAGCTCCTTTCTTATTGTGAGAAACAGTTACAAGCAAAATGCTATAACTGAAACAAGATAACTAACGCCGATAGTTAAAGCTAATGCTATGCCGGTTAATGCTATATCGGTTATTGTTTCAATGCTCATTGGCTAGGCTCCTTTACATTCTCAAATTCAATTCCGCTTTCTAATCGCATTCCCCTTTTAGTTAACTTGTGAAGATTGACAATTTTAAGCATATACTCAAAATTATGACCGCTTCCGGCTCCATAAGAGCCAATCCAACTATAGCAAACTTTACCATTACTCGTTATGTATTGCTTTATTCTCATTGCTTCAATTCCGCTTTTAGTTACGTAGACTGATATAACTTGCATACTATCTCCTTTCACACGTTTTGTTGACACTTCACATTAGCTTTACTATGAGTTGCAAAGCTAATGTATAGGAGCAACTAAACAAAAGCTTACGATATAGTTATTTTATATGCCGCTTTATTATAGCGCCGTTTTGCCTCTTTTTTGGTAAGTGTAAGCGGATAACTATCTAAATTCATCCATCCAAAATAATCACCAATAGCACGCCATGCAAATGCACGTTCTACCGGATCAGATGATACAAATTGATTAAGCAAGTCTAAGCTATCCGTTCCGATAAATGATGCTACACTTTCAAGTTTATCGGCAAACCATACAGGTAATTCAGGATGAAATTTGTTATCGGAAAGAATGCCGTTTTTAAAGGTGCAATCCTCTAAAATAGCGCGGTAAACTTCGCGCGTATCCGCTTCAAATAGTTCCATTTCCGGCGGATACGCGCCAGTAGTATCAACAAAAATCCATAATCCGCCATACTCTAAAGGTGTAGCATCTCCAATTTGTGCTATGCATTTCCATATTGGTTGACTCATTGCTGTATCTCCTTTATAGTTAAATGTTATGAACCAGATTAAACCCTAGCATCCTAGAATATTTGACAAGGTTGTAAAGCTTTCTGAAATGCAAGCTGATGCCGTTAACTGTTAAGTTGTATCCATTGTTTGTTTTGCTGATTTGAGCTTGCATGGTAGAACCTCCTTTTATCTCAGTTAAAATCTATTTGCCTAATCACCTTGTAAACGTTGCGTTTCTTTTTCTTATCGAATTCAACAAACTGAGACAGTAAAGCATATTCGGTATGCAAACCTTTATTGTCTCTTCTAGCCTTATAAATTCGCATTAGGCGCAAAGCATTTCTTTCGCTGTTAACTGTGCTACCTGCTACATGGTTTTTATGGCAGATAAGATCGATACTATACTCGTTATAGCGGTTAATACCTTTCCATTTCATAATCCAGCTCCTTATTGTTATCCCCACAATTACAGCGACAGTAAAGCCAAGTTTCCGCTATTGATCGAAACGTTTTCAACGTTGCCAAAGATACTAGAGTAAATCACGGAAACGTCGTCAAGGTCTAAGCCGGTTACTTCAGCGATTAAGATATACATTTCGTCTTTGGTATACATGACATTTCTCCTTTATTTACCATTCTCAATATCTTCAGCCAGCAAACCATTTAGCAATTCCGATATCTCGTTAGAATATGCGCCAGAAACGCAAAATATAGCCTCATTGTAGGCACTCAAACAGCCGATGTGATACTCTCTCTCAATGTTTGCATTTGCCCGGCTAAAAGCCATTTTTGCGCTTTCTGTGAGTAATTGGAGTTGCTGTTTTTTGGATAGTTTCATTTGTTTAGGCTCCTATCTCGATAGATTTAACTTCCCATTTCAGGATAGCTAAATCTTGACGCAAGTTGTTAGTAGTTAACGTTTCAAATACTTCAAACTTGTATTCGCGGTCAAATTTATCTTTGCTTGTCTGGAGTCTGGTTATTCTGTAAGTTGTTTTCATTTGTCTACACTCCTTCACTAGCAACAGGGAAATGGATAGCTTCACCTTCAAGATTACAAGGTGTATAGGTACTGTTAGCTTCACCGAAATTAACAAGAGTTATACCGTCACAGTCAACAATGTAGTACCAGTAAGGATTAATCATTATTTCATTCTCCCAATTACCACAACGGAAACAAACATTAGTAACGGTATGAAATGTGCGAAGTTATCGAATAGCATTTTGTTAGGCTCCTTAAGATGCAAACATGTAAACAGAATGCGGATCAATGCAAGCTAACATTTCACCGTCAAGAAGTATCTTTGCAAACTTGCGCAGTCCAGCGTTTTCTTTATACAGGGAATATGAAAAGAATACCTTTGCGCCGTAATTGCTAATTTCAGCGAATTCATTAACTCGTTTAACATTCCAAAAACCAGTGATAACGGTATCAGTTAATCCTATGTTTCCGAAAGATTCAAACATATCAAGCTCCTTCACTCGGTTATTTACTACACTCTATCGCTAGCACTAAACAGGTTAATGCTAGCTAAGATAGGAGTAAATAATTATCTCTTGCAATAAACTTTATTAGAAGCTTCTACTGCAAACAATTCGCCGTCAATATCGCTTTCAGTAGCTACACGAATAGCATTAGCACGAAGCATTTTTAAGAATTCGTGAGAAGTTAACATTTTCATAATTTCACCTTTATCCTTATCATGAATTTAGCAGATGATTCCTTTTAGCATAGGTCAATACCATTGTCCAGCATATATTTTAAAATTATTTCTATCAAGCTTTGCTGTTCAAAACTTGCACAATTCCAGGCAAGCTCATTTGATCCGCTAACGGCTCCTTCACAGCTTCAGCAAAGCTCCTTCACTCTATGTAATCGCGTAGCAATCACAATGCCAAATAACAGCCTTTACCGTAAACTTTCTTCATTTCTCTAACAATTCTCCTTATTGGCTGATTAAAGCCGTTTTAGCTCCCATTTTAGCCAATCTTCCGTTTTAAGGTACCTAAAATCAGTTATCCACAACTTTATCCACAACTTCAAATTTCAGCCTTATTTCAATAGTTTAGTTAACTTTTGCTTGTTGATAACTCACTTCAGGATATTGCCTTAATACCGTGATAAGCATTAAACCCCATAACCGATTTAAACAGCATCCTTGCTCGTTTAAAGCTATAATGCAATCTTTCATATGTCTATCATTTCAGCCAATAACGGTATACTAGATATAGTGGTTCATTTGATCTATACCGCTATATCTAGGCGTTACATTTTGGAACAATTTAGGCTCGTTTCCGGCCAATGTTTCCATAGTGCAAAGGTAAGGTTTAATTCTATACCAGTTTGATAGAGTTTGATTGTTCATTGCTTTGATAGGGAATTGTTTAACGGTAACTGACTAGACAACTCCATTAACCGTTAGTTCATTTGTTTACTTGATTATTGAATTTGATATATGCGGAAAGTTGAATGTATCCAGGCAAATTAGGATCGGCGTTAGCTCCTCTCGATCCTGTTCAGCTGTTGACGAATTGCCCACAATTGGAGCGTGCACCGTCTCGTTTCTAGCTATGTCTATTTGTGGGCAATGCTAGCGTATAGGGTAAGGGATTAGGACCGGCTGTAAGGCCATTTAGGACGCTGATTATCGATGTTATAGACGCGACAAAGGCCACTCTAACTGCTAGTGGCCTTTTGGCTGTATCTGGTATCGGTGAAGGTTAGTTTATACTTGCTTGATAGTAATAACCAGAACCTTTCTTTTCATCGTAAAATGTGAATTCGCATATCTCGTTAAACATTGTACCGTCAAAGTTTAGAATGTAAGTCTGATAATCAAGCGGTTTACATTTGGAAATTTCACTCTTTGCGCCGTCCATTTCACATTCTGATTCTATAGCGCGTCCATGATTATATTCAAAGTCAACAAAGCTTTTAATGCCGTTTTTCTTGCTAACACTTATGTTATAAATGCTCGTTGGATTTTCAAAGGATTCACGTTCAATATCAAAGCTAAAACCTTTCGCTTCACATGCCGCTTTGACGTAGGAAAAGAACTGAGCCAAGCTAACATTGTTTCTCGTAATTTCTATTTCAGCTTTCATATTAGCTCCTTTTAACATATTAAATTAACCTTTCGCCGTAACTTATATCATTTCAATGACGCTTGTCAATCGTTAAAGTTTCATTTCTCGCATTACTCGTTACACGTCTTGTTGCCTCATTCCGTTGCTCGTTGCCGGTCATCCGCTTGCCGGTCATCCGCTTGCCGTCTCCTATCCCTCATACGGTCATGTGCTCCATTGCCGTCTAGCACGTCTCCTTTGCCGGTCCATACCGTTAGCTTGCCATGCTCCTTTACGCCGTCTCTAGGTCATCCTAGAGGCTCGTTTATCGCTTCTCTTGCCGTGTCTCGATAGATCGACCGTTCGGCCAGCTGGTAAGGCTCCTTTGATCCAGGCTAACACCTTGTTGCCATTCATTGGCTCATTACACTCCTTCACCTGATACCACTACCAAGCTCGTTAGCGCAATCATGCAAGCAATCATGCTTATAGGCTCGTTGTCCAGCTCGTTGTGCTACTCCATAAGCTAATCCCATTGTCCAGCTCGTTAGTCAATACCGTCTCGTTGCCGTTCATACTCTCATTTCCCCACAATACAGCCGTTCCATACTTTGATCCGTCAACAGCTTGCCGTCTCACTCTTGCTTGTTGCTTCGATTAACTCATTACTTCAGCCGGTCTACTCCTTCAACTCAACAGCTCCATTGTCTTGTCTACTTCCATTACTTCGCCCATTACTCAATCCATTACTCATTGTTTATTACATCCAATAACACGCCGTAACTCTTTAATATCGTTCATGTTTTGCTACCGTTAAGTATCTTGTTATCAGATTGTCTCTACTCACTGAGTAACCTGGAGCACTCGAAATTTCCTAGTCATTCCGCATACTTAGGGAAACTGAGTACCTGGTCTACTCACTACTGAGTAACCGTACCACTCCCCCGTCGAAAAACCTTTGGAGTTCTCGCTAGTTAGAC
>Ga0209727_1000120_pt1 | contig 95527 bp, 82 predicted proteins | sample RifGroC1_FD_183995 | JGI IMG/M metagenome (GOLD analysis project Ga0209727, IMG submission 183995) | Groundwater microbial communities from Rifle, Colorado, USA - Groundwater C1 (SPAdes) (version 2) | ecosystem: Environmental > Aquatic > Deep subsurface > Groundwater | place: Rifle, Colorado... | reverse complement strand
CTTTGTACAAACTGGGTGAGTACGAAAGGGAGGGAGGGGAGTTTGCCCGGCGCAAGATCCAGGGATTTATGCGAATTCCAGTGCAGGGATACGTTATAACTCAAAAGTCAAAAGTCAAAAGTCAAAACTCGGAGGTCAAAAGTCAAAGCTTAAGTCGGAGTTTACTGACAAAGTCCTTGTGGGGGAGAGTGGGGGGAAGAAATAAGAGCAACTTGTCGAGATTGGATGCGTTGACATTACTTTCTCGGATCAATATTTATACCTGGAAGGAAGCGACTCAAGATGAGCTGATTCGGGCGGGAGTATTGACACAAACTGACGGAATAATGAGATTTCATCCGGAACGATTGCAGGAATACGTGGGTTCCCGTTTGTTTGATTGGCAAGTAGGGGTAGCGGGTTTGACGGTGGCGGTGGTGAACAACTCGGGGATTGACGGGCTAGGAGGAGATATTGCAGACTTTTTAACTAATTTGGGTTTTGATGTGGTGGCGGTTCGTAGTGGGACTGAGCAAAAAGAAGTGAGTAGGGTAGTTACCAGTGACAGCAAAAAATATCGGCGAGAGGTAGACTACTTGCAGAATTTGTTTGGTTGGCCAGAGGCGGAAGAGGCTGATACCCAGGATTACCGAGCGGAAATTGTGGTTTATGTGGGAGTTGACGCGGTTAAGTTATTTTGAGGATTTCACCGGGATTTTGAGGGCTTTGCTGAAAGAGGGGAGAGCTGTTTTGCGGGTGGGACGCTTGAGTTCGCGGAGGAAAACACAAACCGAATTATCGGAGGCGTTTTTGAGGCAGACAGTATAGGAATAGCCGTGGGTGAGGAGCCATTTGAGACGGAGGGAAAGATCATCGGGAAACGAGCCAATATAAGTGCCGTCGGCAGAAGTTACACTGATTAAGCGTGATTTGGGAGTTAGATAAAAGATCTCTTTGCAACAGAGGGAGAGCAAAAGTTCCCGGCTCGCCACTTTGATTAGGAAAACGGTTTTGGTAAGGCCAGATTCCTCGATAAAATCTTCGCGGGAGAGAGGGTTGGCGACACAAGATACTTTTTGGTGGGGGAGAACACGAAGATTTTTGAGAGCTACGGAGTTGTATTTGTCTAAAGACAAAACTTTTTGATAAACACTTTCGGCGGAGTCCTTTTGACCGAGTTCGGTGTAGGCACGAGCGAGGCGATTAAGGGCGGCGATATTATTGGGTTCAAGATCCAGGATTTCCAGATTAGTTTCGACCGCCAGTTCCCAGTTATTTGAAAGTGCGTAGTCAACAGCTTGCTGAGATAGGTTATTCATGGATCTGCCACATTATCTAGACTGGCATGGGGTTTGTCAACTGGCAGAAGAACTGGAGAATGGTAGAATAGATGACATGTCTGGACATAGTAAATGGAGTACGATCAAGCACAAAAAAGCAGCGAACGACAAGGTAAAAGGCAGTGTTTTTACCAAGATGGCCAAAGCGATCACGGTGGCAGTCAAAAAGGGTGGGGGAGTAGGGGATCCCAACATGAATTTTACGTTGCGGTTGGCTATCGAGAAGGCGCGGAGTGTGAACATGCCCAGGGAGAATATTGAACGGGCGATTGAAAAAGGCACGGGGAAAGCGGAGGGAAGTGAATTGGTTGAGGTTATCATTGAGGGATTTGCCCCAGGAGGTGTAGCGGTAATAATAGAGGCGGTAACGGATAATAGTAATCGAACGATAGCTGAACTGAGAAATCTGATGGAAAAGCACGGAGGGAGAATGGGAGAACCGGGGAGTGTCATGTATATGTTTGATCGGACGGACGGTGAGTACAAACCGAAGTATCCGGCAAGCGGAGATGGACAGGAGGAGAAGTTGGGGCAGTTTATGGAAGTGATTGGGGAACATGACGATGTACAGGAGATTTATGCGAATCTTGCCTAAGAAAGCGTTTTTGACAAAGAGACGCAAGTTTATTTTGGTCTCGCTTGTTTTGTCCGTGGGACTATTACTGATTCAACGGCTGACAGTTGAGCAGAGGTATGTGGCGATTGGACTACTGGCTGTCATGTCTTATTCGTTTACAGCTTGGGCATTACTGGCGGAGATGCGGGGGATAATCCCGTGGGTGAATATGGTCTTGCCGGTCATGTATCCAACCGCGGTAGCTTTGTTTTACTTTTTACTTCCCCAGGCAGCCATTACGCGGATGATTGTGGGAATCTTTTTTGCGATCTCGATGTATGGACTTTTATTAACGACTAATATTTACGCGGTAGCTTCGATAAGGACAATTCAGTTATTGCGAGCGGGGAGGGCAGTTGGGTTTTTGCTGAGTATTTTGACTTCGGCTCTTTTGTATCACGTGATCTTCTCTTTCCGGCTGGGGGCGGGGATTACCACCTTGGCGGTTATGGGAGTATCTTATCCCTTATTTTTGCATGGGGTATGGTCATATTCGTTGGGTGAGCGATTGCGGGGAGAAGGCTGGTACGCTTTGGTGGGAGCACTGGTAATGGCAGAGATCGCCTGGGCAATTACCTTTTGGCTGATTGATATTCCATTGGCGTCAGTCTTACTAGCTATGGGGATGTATGTGATCCTGGGGATATTCCAGCACAATATGGAAGGAAGATTGTTTGCCCGGACCTTACAGGAATATTTATGGTTTGCAGGTATTGTTTATATGGTGGTAGCGGGAGCTGTATTAATGAGGTGGGTCAGCTAGGGCAGGGGAGTAGGCGAGTTTTCCTAGTTATCCTATAATAATTATAGGCTTTTCACGAAGTCCTATAATTATTTTCACGAATGTGGATAAAAAGTATCCGATCTTTGCGCAAGTTTTGTGAACAGGTTTGATACAGTTTGAAAGGCGCTCGCAGTGAGAGGGTGAGATTGCGACATTCACAGGATGTGGCATCTGGTGGGGAAGAATCAGGCCAGACGTAACATCTGGCAGGGTAGGTAAAATCCAGATGTGCGATCTGGTAGGAGTAGGAAGTAGCAAGTAGGAAGTAGGAATTAGGAAATAGCGAGCAGAAATTAAAGTGGGGAGGGAGAAGCTAGCGTTAGTTGGTTATAGCTGTCACAACTAGCTCTACCCCACTTTTGGGGATACATACCTGTGGTGGAAGTGATCTACGTAGTGTCGCACAATATATCTTTTATGACATAATACCTTGAATTGGTAGGGGGAGGTAAAAAATAACAAATTAATATTTTAGAATCCAGAATTTGAAGTAATTAGAATTAGCTGGGAATAAAAGTTTCATTTCTCCCCCACTCGCCGCGGATCCCCCAAAATGGTATTTCCAAACTAAACCCGTAGAAAATGGACAATTTGAGCTGATTAACTGGTCGTGGTGATCTGGGAACGAGCCGTACAATCGATTCTACGGCCTCGGTATCTGGGGGAATGAGGATATTAAGCTTGTTTTGCTCTTTGAATGTTGCTGGCGATTGCGAAGGGTTCAAAATAACGATTGAGATCTTCGTCGGTGGTCGCGTAGAGTTTGGCACCATAATACCAATCGACGAGAACCTCGCGAACGCGACAGAGCTCTTTTAGTTTGGGACCATGATTCTTTGGATCATTGATTGTAAGGTCGAGATACTCTAGTCCTTAGATAGCCAAGATATTTTTCCCGATATCTACTATAGCGGGTTGACAATGGGTGTCCAATGTCGCACAATGAAAGGTAGATCCTAGACTACTCCCCTGCCCCATTGAACGGGTATGAGTACATTAACTATAGGATTTAGGTAAAAACCACTATAGGGTTGGTGGTAGAACACACGGTATGTGTGGTAGGTGTGTATGTGCAAAATGGCTGGATATATCCTACCCAATTTTTATTCCCTTATTTTGGCAGTTGAGAGTATATGAGTGCTAAGGGGGCTGTACCTGGATTAGAGGATTGTATCCAAGAGTACCTCGAGTACCTCACGGTGGAGCGGCAAGTCTCCCCTTTCACGATTCGGAACTATCGATTTTACCTTTCAAAGTTTGCGGCGTGGTTAAGGAAATTTTATCCGGGGAAAGAATTGGGTGAAGTTACCTCGAGAATGCTTAAGACCTACCGGGTATATCTGGCCCAGACCAAGGACGAGAAGGGAGCTTATTTGGCGCCAGTTACGCAAGGGTATTACGTGATTGCTTTGAGGAGCATGCTCAGATACCTGCTTAGGCAAGATTATGAAGTAGTGTCGCCGGAGCGACTCGAATTACCCAAAGGGAAAGAGCACAGTATCAAGTTTTTGGATTACGCGCACGTGACTGCGATGATAGACAAAGCCGATACTACTACCATCCAGGGACTAAGGGATAGAGTACTGATGGAGACATTGTTTTCGACGGGACTGCGGGTTTCTGAACTGGTTTCTTTGAACAAAACCACGATTAATCTGGAATCTAGGGAGTTTGGAGTCTTGGGGAAAGGGAAAAAGATCCGAGTGGTCTTTTTGTCAAAGTCGGCAGCCAACTGGATTGAGCGCTACTTGCGAGAACGGAACGATCACTATTCCCCGATCTTTATTCGGCATGGAGGAGCCAAACCGGCGATTGATGACCCTAAGGCGGGAGAAAAGCTAAGGTTAACGACAAGGAGTGTCCAGCGGATTATTGGGAAGTACGGACGCCTGGCTCACCTCCCCTACGCGATTACGCCGCACGTGATGAGACATTGTCTGCACCCAGCTACAAGGATTTTTGATGAATATGGGATTCGTACGGTTCGTGAATTATTTTATAATTCTACAGATAAAGTTTATTCGCTTATGTCTGACTACACCATTGATTTGGCAAAAGTTACTCAAAAGACGACTCATATCACCTATTTATATTCTATCTGGGCCGATGGCTATGAGATCAAGTGTTCAGGAGAGCATAAGCTATTTTCTTTTGAAGGTGGAGTCATTGTGGAAAAAACTGCGAGTGAAGTTAAGGTAGGAGAATACTTGCTGGGGATAAAAAAAATACAACATGAAGATGGGAGGCCACTATATGATCCTAGGTTGTGGCGGCTACTTGGCTATGCTCTAGGAGATGGGGTGGTGAGTAAAGCGAGGCGCAGTATTTTGTTGTTCGACAAAGATAGATCTAATCTGGAATATTATCAGAATTTGATTTTTGATTTGTATGGGAAGAAATCGAAAGTAGAATTAAACAAGATTAGTAATTCTTATGTGTTGACTTGTAATGATATTGAATTGGTGGAGATTTTGCATTCTATTGCGCCATTTAGTGAGAGAGCAAAATCAAAGTTTGTGCCAAAAAACTTGAGCGAAGCTACATTGGATGAGATAGCAGAGTTTTTGGCTGGACTGTATGATGCTGAGGGTCTAACAAGTGACCCGAGATATTTTTCTAGTTCACAGGAATTGTTAGAAGATGTCCAGATGTTGCTCTTGTATTTTGGAATTGATGCGCATTTAACGACACGAAATCGGATAGTGACTCTGCCACAGGGTCGGGAGTTTTCGGGCACAATATCTGATTTGATAATTTTGGATAAAGAAAGTCAGGCGTTATTTTATCAGTATATCCCTACTCTCAAGCGAAACATGAAATGGAAGGTAACTAATTTTTCAGAGAAGGTGCCATATGGAAGTATTGTGACGGAGATTCTGGCGAAAGCCAAGAAAGACAATATTGCATATAGCACCTATTTTGAAAGGTTCAAGATAAAAGATGTTGCTAGATACCAAGAAGGTCGAATTGTCCCAGAGAAAAATACATTCGTGACATTGATAAATGGATTTTTTAAACTGGGGGTAATCACAGAAGAGGAAAAGAAGAAATATCTCGAATTGGTTAACTCTCCCGCGTTGAAATGGTTAAAAGTAAAGAGTAAGACAAAGATGGGGTCGGCCAGACACTGTGTATATGACTTTTATATTCCTGGTTCACACAATCTGATTACAGGCGGGTTTGTGAGTCATAACTCATTCGCTACTGACCTAATCTCACATGGAGCAGGTTTGCGAGAGGTACAGGAGATGCTAGGACACAAAAATATCGCCACGACCCAGATTTATACCCATGTCACTAACCCACAGTTAAAGAGTGTGCACGAAAAATATCACTCGGTTTAAATTAATTAGATTAATAATCGAGGTAGGCTTCAACAACACTGTCCTTGACGCTTAGAATCCCCTTGGCAATAGGCCATTTTTCTTCCTTGGTTAAAGTGTGGACAGTAATGTACTGTTCGATTAAGCCCACAAAGCGTGCATGCTCGGGCAAAATATCAAAGGGGCCAATTTGGTTGGTTGAACTAAAAGAGGTCGCTTCTCCTTGCCAAAGAATTCGGTCTTTGAGACGAATGATAACTTGGAGGATTTGGCTTGATGGTGCAGAGCTCATATTTTACCAATACCACCAATCATCTGTAATTTGGCCGCTGGGATTTCGTCGTATTTGCCAGCTAAAATATCGATGACATCTTTGACTGTTTGAGTGCGGGGAACATAGACACCTTTGGTGCCGGTTTGGTTTTCAACCGAGATAAATGGTTGAGTCATATAGGCTTTGAGGAGTTGGGCACGATGATAGATTTGGCGGTTTTCGGGGGAGAGCTCACCTTCGCCAACGAGAGCCACCATTCTTTCTAGTTCTTTAGCGGACGAAAGTACTTGTTGGGCGGTCACCACAGCTTGATATTGATCGGCTCCAACCAAGCTTTCGCTTAAAGCCGAAGAATTGCTGGCTAAAATATCAATGGCAGGGAAGCGACCGGCTTGATAAATATCTCGGGAGAGAGTCAAGATAGAGTCGAGGTAGGGGTAAATCGCCAGAATGGCTTGATCAGTTAGATCGTCCGAAGGAACATAGATGGCTTCGATGCTACTGATATCAGCGTCGGTAGTAGAAATTAGGCGTTCATGCAGGAGAGCCATATCTTCGTGCAAATTGGGTTGGTACCCGTCTTCGCTCATCAGAGTCTCGCTCATTTGAGAAAGTTCACTGCCGGCTTGGGCAAAGCGAAACATGTTATCAATAAAAAAGAGGACGTTACTCCCTGTGTCACGGAAACTCTCGGCAATACTCACCGAGGCCATGGCGGTCAGATAACGAACGGCGGCATCCTCACCCATGGAACCATAGATGAGGGAAGTTTGGGCGAGTACGTTCTTTTCTTGAAGGGTTTGATAAAGCTCGTGGCCTTCGCGGGTGCGCTCCCCTACCCCACCAAAAACTGCTACCGTTGGTTTTGACTTTTGAGTTTTAACTTTTGAATTAATAAAGATATTGTGCATGATTTCGGTTAGGAGAATGGTTTTGCCGACCCCGGCTCCACCAAAAAGACCCATGCGACCTCCTCTGATTAGAGGGGCAAAAAAATCAATAGCTTTGATGCCAGTTTCCCAGACAATATCATTGATTACGGGTTTTTGTGAAGATGATTTCCCGGTTAGAGGCACAATTAACTCGTGGGAAATTTTGCCTTTGCCATCGACGGGAGTACCAAACAAATTCATGGCACGACCAAGCACGGCGCTACCTGTCGGAATATTGAGAGTTTCACCTGTAGAAGTAACTTTGGTAAGCCTTTTTAGTTGGCTACTGCCGCTAAGAATAATACAGCGCATAATTGACCTACCCATCGAGCGATAGACGTAGAGAGTGACACCCTGAGGGGACGTACAAATGGTACCTACAACGGGGACTTGTTGGGGGAAGTCGACTTCGGCGACGCGGCCGACGACGGTTTTGACGATACCAGTAACCTTAGACATATTGTTTCCTCGTATGTTGCATGGCGCGATAGCCGCTAAATTGGGTTTGTTGTTTTTTGCCAGAGACACGTTTTTGCAGAGTTTGATAACGCTTGACGTCAAGAGTCAGCTTTTTTTCGATGTTGGTTAGAGCCTGATCAAGGTGGAGAATGCGGGAAGCATTTTTGGCTAATTCACCTTCCTGAAAAGATTGTTCAAAAACACCAGAAAAAATTTCTTTGGCGAAGACATCGGCAATGTGAGTCACACTTGGTTCGTAAAGATATTTAAGTTTGACTGTCACATCCCCGGCCCACTGAGCTTTGGTGGATTCGATAGTGGCGGAGGTTAGAATACGGGTGTTGGGAGTTTGGTTGGCGATGCTTTGAAATTGACCGAAAAAGAGTTGAACACTGCGATAAATAAATAATTGTTTAATAATTTCGGTAGTTGATTTGGGAACGGGAATCAGAGTGAACTTGGTATGAGGAGCGATAGTTTGGATCAGTTTTGCACCGGAGTTGCCAATAATAAAAATATCGGCATTAGCGGTAGTTTTGACGGCGTGGAGGAAAAGAGCAAAGACTTTGTCAATAATATCTCCATACATGCCCTCGTCGGAAGCAAAAAGAACTAGGGCTTGCTTGTTTTGGTGACCGTCGACAAGGGAGAGATCTTCGCCGACTGTTGCTGAAAGGTTGGCCAAATGGTGGTAGTAATCGCGGTTAGCGAGAATGGCATCACGAATTTCGCGCATGGTACTAGCTGCCATTTCTTCGTAAACCTCGACCAAACCCTTCATGGAGTAGTGAGAGTCGATGGTAAATTTGAGATCTTTGAGACTGCTCATAAATTAGGATTTCCCCTTCCAGAGTTTTTCGAGCATGGCGAGTTGAGTCGAGGGATCAACCCTAGTATTGGCATTTTGTTTGAGGAGATCTTTGAGGCCGTGAGCTAACCGAATACTTTCTTTGATGTGATCGGTTAATTCGGTCCCAAACCTTAAGAATCGTTTGAGCTCGCTGTACTCGCTCATGGTGGTGAGGATGCGTTGCCCCCAAGCACGAGCTTCTTTACTCTGGGTTTGGCGGCCGACACGGGTGACAGAAAGGAAAATATTAATGGCGGGGCGGACTCCGTCAAAAAAAAGATTTTTGTCAAAATAGAGGTGGCCATCGGTCATGGACATAATGTTGGTGGCAATGTAACCAGAAATATCCCCATCGACAGTCGTTACAGTAGGAAGACAAGTAATGGTGACACTTTTGCCGTCAACCATAAAAGAGCCGGCGCGCTCGAGAAGTCTAGCGTGAAGGTAAAAAATATCACTGGGGTAACTGTCACGGCCGGGGAAGCGGTCCGAGAGAATAGCCATTTCGCGATAGCGAATGGCGTGATAAGACAAATCATCAATGATCACAAGGGTATCTTTGCCTTGGTCACGGAAGTGTTCAGCGACAGCCATGGCCGAAAATGGTACGAGAGTCAACCGAGCGGCGCTACTTTTGGCGGGTTCGGCGATAATGATGCAGTTATGGTCGACTTTGGTTTGGCGAAGGGTTTGTTCGAGGCGGACAATTTCCGATTGTTCTTTGCCAACTAAAGCAATAATACAAATAGTGCCGGCTTGGGCTTGAGTGATTACGGTTTGAGTGAGAAAGGTAGTTTTGCCGGTTTTTTGATCGCCAATAATTAGTTCACGCTGACCTTTGGCGATTGGAACTACTGTATCGACAATGGTGACGCCGGTAGCTAGAAAGTCTTTGATGGCGGAACGCTTATCCATGGTCCAAGCTTCCTGTTCGACGGGACGATTTTCACTATACTTACTGGGTTCTTTTTGGGTGCTTGTAATATGACCCAAAGCATCAAAGGTATCACCGCACATCCCCTCCCCCACGGAAATTTTGAGGGGTTCGTTGGTGCGGGCGGCTTCTTCGCCGATTGGGATAGCGGTATCATGGAAACTCATTACTTCGGTATAATCTTCGCCTAATTTAGTGACCATCCCGTGAGCACCGGAGGCAAAACTAATGCCTTCGCCCAAGACTGCACCAGGGAGATCGGTAACCCAGGCGATGGAGCGATCGCTTTTGATGACTTTTCCTGTTTCGCCCACGTGTTTTTGGGCCCAGGTGAAACTATGGATCATAAACTCAATACCAAATAAGCAATAATGACGCCGACACCAATGATGCCAACGGTCAGAACAACGTTAAAAAGAACGGAGAGCTGGATGGCACGGGAAGCGAGGGGATTTCTCCCGACGGCTTCGACGCCACTTTTGGCAAGTTTGCCGAAATGGGCCAGGCCATAGCCGACCGAAAGAATGACAAGGATACCGGCCACAATGTAGCGCATGGAGGAGAGAGGAGTTAAGAAGGCTGACTCCATCCCCTGTTTGACCATCTCGATTAGGTTATTACTGGCTCCACCGGTCAGGACAGCCGGGCGGACGCCGATATTTACGAGAATAGTATCTTTTTGGTCAACGGAAGTGCCACTAAAGGGTTCGGCGGCAGTGCCCAGGACGTAGCCAGATTTCATGGCTTTGACAGCAACGCCAGTTTGAGTTGAACTGGTGATAAAATCTCCGGCGGTAATTGCCCCATTTTCTCCGGAAACGAGGACGTAGGCTTTGCCGTTACTGACCATGGGAATCATGCCGGCAGAGGGAGTGGCTTCGCCAAAAGCAACGGCGGGAGATAATGTAACTACTCCAGTCATATTGGGATCGTAACCGGTTTGGCACAAGTTATAACCGCTGGTACTACTACAAACAACCATGCCGTCGGAGACTTCTTGGGGGAGATGAACATATTGAGCCACACCCGAGGAAACCTCAGCAGCCATAACCACACCTACAAAAAGGGACAGCAATTTGCCCATATTCTCTTCAGTATGGCATCTTTTTTAGTACCGTGCAATCATCTTTAATTAGTTATCTTTCACCCCTTGCCAACTCTCTTTTTATAGTGCTTAATGGTACTTATTAGGATCCGCGCTAGGCGTGGAGTTGTTGGTATGAAGAGAAGTCTAATAATGATGGGATTTGGCCTCTTGGGATTAGGGGGAATTGTGGGGTTATCCTTAAGAAATCAGAGCCAAGTAAAGCAGGAAGTAACGGAAGGAATAAGTGAAACGGCCCCAGTGGAGCAGAGTGTCCTTGGAACTACCCAGGAACAGCTCTACTTTACCGTCAATGTCCCGGCCCGCTTTACCCAACCCCTCACAGCTCCTAACGTCCTCTACTCACTAACGGCAGGTAGTGGGATCAGAGTCTCCGAGGGTCAGTCCCCTACCCTCACTAATACGGGAGTACTCTCCCTCCAAGGACAAACCGGAGCTTTGACCTTAACCGCGGGGAGCGGGATGACCCTCTCGGGCCTCACCCTCACTAACTCCGATACGGGAAGCGGACAGAATATCTTTAAAACCATCGCAGTCTCAGGCCAGACCAGCTTAAGTACCGATACCAATGCCGATACCTTAACCTTAGCCGGGAGTGGAGGGATTACCCTGACCACTGACCCAGATAACGATAAGCTCACGATTACCAGTGCGGCAGTCGACTACACCCTCTCCGGCTTTACTGACTCAGGGACTAGTGTCTACTTAACCACTATTACCGATAACCTAGGAGTCGGGACCCTCACCCCGACCTACAAACTGGATGTGGCAGGTACCGGCCACTATACGGGAGCCCTCACCCTAGACTCTACCCTAGGAGTAACCGGAACTACTACTCTAGACGGAGCCCTCCAAGCCAGTGGCAACGTGACCTTCGGGGATGCTACCTCTGACTCCCTCACCTTTACGGCTCGCCTCGCTAACGGGACTAGTCTCCTCCCTGACACTGACCTAGGGAGTGATTTGGGATCAGCTGGACTTCGGTTCAATAATCTCTGGGTGGCCAATATTAACTCTAACTCTTCCCAAGCTTTCTCTGGGCAAACCACCTTCTCGTATGCTCCGCTAGATACCACGATTGATGAAGCCTCCGTCCTGATTAACCCCACCAGCAGTGTCGCTAACGGACAGCTTTTGGCTTTTGGGATTGCGGGATACCAGAAAGCCTTGATTGATGAGGATGGAGACATTATCCTCGGATACTCCGATGCTACCAGTGCACCAGTAACTGATACCCCCCTCACGATCTACGGTCACTCGGGAACCATGGTCGCTTATATCGATACCACCGGCAATCTGGACCTAGACGGAGTGCTTTCAATCAATGGGACCACCGTGCTTAACGCTACTACTCTAGGAGCGGGAGTCACTAATTCCTCGCTCACCCAAACAGGAGCGCTTAACTCAGGCAGTATCACCAGCGGCTTTGGGAGTATCGATACCGGAGCCGACGCAATTACCACGACCGGGACTATAACCACCGGGACCCTCACCATAGACGGAGATACTTACAACCAGATCACCACGACCGGATCAGAGGATCTGGCCATCATGGCTGGAGGCAACGTAGGGATTGGGACAACTACTCCAGCTAATACCCTGACAGTACTGGGGGATATTGCTTCCTCGGTGGCAACGGGAGTAGAGGGACTCAAACTGACGGATACCAGTGATGTCACCAAGATGGCTTTGAAGTGGACTTCTTCCAAAATTAATTTGGATATGCCCTCTACTTCTAGTGTTAACAAGTTGAGTAATGGAACATTTGAAACTGACTTAACTGGGTGGACTGAAGATATTGGCTATAGTTTGAATGATGAGTACACAACGGATTTGACAGCCGGAAACGTAAACGGAACAAGTGCGGAGCCGACCGGGGGTGTGAGAACCATAACCGATACCAATAGCAAATTGTCTATCTCTTTGGGGAATTTAGTGTTAACGACTGGGGGTTCAGCAGGTAATCCAAGATTGTCTTATGCGCTAGAGAGTAGATCATCTGGGAAGGTATTAATGACGAGTTTTACAGCGTCAGGTAGGAATGCTTTTGGCTGGGATAGTGCGGTTGCAAGTGGAGTGTTTGAGGGGTATCGATTATTAATGGGTAATGGACTTAATGTTTATCGTAATGGTACGGCGATAAATGCGGGACCTGATCTAATTGCCGGAACTAATTATAAGGTTGCGGCTATTCAACGGGGAACGGGGACTTACTACTATGTGAAAAGTGGCAGTGGAATATACACTTACTGGACACTGGTATTTATTTCTGACAATAGTAGTGCCGATTTATACCCGGTAATTTACTATGATACGGACGGAAATTCTATCTATAACTATGATTACACAAGGATTCCCACTACTTCATGGCTCCCCACCCCTCTTGCCTACGATACTTTTACCAGAGCAGATGGGACAATCGGAAACAGTGAGACGACAGGACCGGACTCACAGACTACCCCTGCCCTAGCGTGGACAGGTGGAGCAATATCTAGTAATACAAATGTAATTACACCAAGTTTGGGAAGTGAGTTGATAACAAATGCGGGGCTAGAAGGAACTTATGTTGACGGAGTAGCCCCCAATTGGTCAACAGTTAACTCATCCACGTTGACAGAAGAGACGACCATAATACATGGCGGTTCCTCTAGCCAAAAAGTGGTTGCTAATTTAAATGGAGGCGGCATAAAAGCCAACACTAATTCATTAACAAATGGAACTTGGTATTCGTCAAGTGCGTGGGTATATAACGAACAGACTGGAGTATATATCTGGAGAATATACGATGGTCTTACTTATTTTCTTAATTATTCACCTAATATTGGTACTACCGGAACATGGACTCAACTTGTGGGAACGGGTCGGGCAACCAATACCACTTCAAGTTACGGACAACCTAACTTTCTTTCTAACAATTCAGGAAAAACCTTCTACGTTGATGACACAACCTTTAAGCCCCTCACCCTCTCGTCCCTCTTTTCCACTGTCTCAACTTCAGATACGGATGTGATAGCGGATGCTAATGTAACCATGACGGCAGGAACACAGGCTGGGTTGGTAACTAACCTTGATGATGCTACAACACCTGCTAACTTTTTGATTGCATATCATGATGGAACATATGTAAAGTTGGATAAGAATGTGGGTGGGACTTACACTAACTTGATTAGTGTGGCAAAAACCTACTCTGCTGGGGCAACTCTTAGAGTCATTACCTACACTTCATCTGGTTCTTTAAAAGTCAGAGTGTACTACAACAATGCTCTGGTAGGGAGTGAACAGACAGTGTCGGATGCTGGCATTATTTCAAATACCAAACACGGGTTATTTTCTACCTATGAGGGGAACAGTTTTGACAATTTTACTTTGTTTGCGAGGGGATCGGGAAATGAATATACCTCGGCCCCCTTTGAGGAAGTCACCCCTACTCAAACTACCAGTTATGCCTACTCAGGGACTGGTTCGGTGCGATTAGTTGCGGCAACTGATGCGACTTATGTTCAAAGTGTGAATGTGGGTGATACGAGTAGCTATAATTTGATCGCCTACGCGTACACGGATGGAAGTGCAGTAACCAGCGCTGATTTGGAATTGTACTATGACACCGCCGTCCTCTCTACCACCTATACCTCGGTCGGGGACGGGTGGTACAAACTCTCAGGGACTCTAACCGGAGTAGCCAGTGCCAAGAACTATGGAGTCAAGGTCAAGGGAGGCAAAACTGTGTATGTCGATAACCTATCTATCTTTAATACCAGCGGAGCCGGAACCATCCTGGGGATCACTAACTCGACAACCGGACTAGGAGGAATGAGTGTGGAATCAACTACTATCCTCAACTCTGGCCTAGCTAGTCTCCAAGCTTTAATCGTCAAAGGATTCTCGGGTCAGACCGAGGATTTACAAGAGTGGCAGGACTCGACCGGTGCCGTATTAGGGAGCTTAACGGCTAGTGGAGGACTCTCTCTCACGGGAAGTCTGGATATTAACGGCACCAGTAATGATATCGCTGGGTCACTTAATCTATCCGGCAATTCTCTGACCTCTACCGGAGCCTTGACCATTACCCCAGCTGCGGGATCGGGAATGAACGTATCTCTAGCTACAACCGGAGACTTTAAGGTCAATACCAATGATCTAGTAGTAGACACCTCGGAAGGGAGAGTGGGAGTCGGGACTCTTACCCCTTCAGCTAAACTCCACGTGATTGCCCTCACCGAGCAAGAGAGACTAGGTTATGACACCAGCAACTACTGGAGTAGTACCGTGGGAGAGACCGGAGCCCTCACCATGCAGGGAGTAGGAAGTGGTGGAGCCCTCACTCTTTCCCCTACCGCTGGACAAGACCTGAATATCAATCTGGCTACAACCGGAGACTTAGTAGTCAATACCGATGATCTAGTAGCTGACACCTCCTCTGGATATATCGGGATCAATACTACCGCTCCTACGGCCCTCCTTGATTTGGCGGGAACAAGTGGGATAGATGCTTTTAGACTAACAAACTCTGGAACAAAAGTCTTGGGATTATCATATGGAACAAACAATACAACTTTTAACACCAACTCTACTGACCCTACCAACAAACTAACTAATGGTACCTTTGATACGGATCTAACCAGTTGGAGTGAGGAACCCAGCTACACCCTGAATGATGAATTCACTACTGACCGGGCAGCCGGAGCAGTCAACGGCACTTCTGCAGAACCGACCGGAGGAACAAGGACGGTGGCTGATACTCTAAGTAAATTGACGATAGGAAATGGTACGTTGAATTTTGCGGCGACCGGTGGAGGGGGGATGAATCCAGGTTTGTGGTATACCGGCCAGTCACGTGTGGCGGGAAAAATTATGTCTTGTGAATATGTGGGGACTGCTAGTAGATTTTATTGTGGGTGGGACACTAGTGCATCCGCAAGTCATATGACAACGGCACATAGTATTCGAGCGAATCCGTCTAGTGATTTTGTAATTTACCCCGGGGCAACCAATGTTTCTTCTGCTCTTACTCCTGGAACGAGTTACCGATTGGTGCTAGTTTTGCGAGAGACCGGTGCATATTATTACATTAAGGGCGGGACATATACGAATTGGACTTTGCTGTGGATTGGGGCGACCGATTCGACAGCTACTTTGTATCCTGGGGTGGGAACAAGCGATACTACGACAGTAGCAAGTATTGATAATATGCGGATTCCAACGGAAATTTGGTTACCGACACCTCTGGCTTATGATACCTTTACCCGTGCCGACGGAACAATTGGCTCAAGTGAAACAACCGGCCCCGATTCTCAAACCACCCCTGCCCTAGCGTGGACAGGCGGAGCAATATCTAGTAATACCAATGTGATTACACCAACTGCTGGGAGTACTGTCTTGACTAATGGAGATTTTACTAACTGGACAGGAGATAATCCTGACAACTGGACTCTTTCGTTTACTGAAGATGCAAATAATTACATAACTGAGGCTGGTCCAACAGGCCAGGCCAGAATTGTTTGTGATAATAACGTAGGCACGGGGATGAATCAAAATCCTGTACTTACTATTGGGACATGGTATCAAGTATCGGCTAATGTTACAGATTATGTATCAGGTGCTTTAAATTTTTACTTGGGTTCTGGTAATCTGTGGGGAAGTTCACTTTTCAGTTCAGTGGGAGTCAGTACATATAGTGGCATAGCGAAAAGTAGTACTATTTTCCAGATAAATAGAACAAGCTCTGAAGATATAACACTTGATGATCTTACCGTAAAACCCTTGACCCTTTCTACTCTTTTTTCAACAGTATCAACAAGTGATGAAGATGTTGTAATAAGTACAGATGTAACTGCAGAAATTATTAATCCAGCAGGGATTGTTACTAATCTAGATAACGCTTCGAGTCCAACTGCCGGAATTGTTGTATACGTTAAGAGACATCCAACAGCAGCAAGTTCAACTGTATATATTGATAAGTTTACCACTGAAACGACGTGGACTAATTTAACTTCTGGAACGGTTACCTATGTCGAAGGAGCACAACTTAGAGTAATTACTTGGCATTCTGATGCAAATACGCTTAAAGTCCGGGTCTACTACAATGGAACGATTGTAGGAACAGAGCAAACTATTACAGACGCGAGTATCATTAGTAATACCAAGCATGGTCTTTTCTCTACCTATTTAGGTAACAGTTTTGATAACTTTAGTTTATTTGCCAGAGGTACAGGAGGCGAATATGGGTCTGCACCATTGGAAGAAGTGGTGGCCACGGCTGAGAGTAATATTACCTATAATAATAGTGATGGAAGTGTGAAATTGGTGGCGCCAACGGATGGAACATATTTACAATCCGTCAACGTGGGAGATACCGAGACATACAACCTGATTGCCTATGCCTATACCGATGGGAGTGCCGTCACCTCGGCTGATCTCTCCCTCTACTACGATACCACTACCCTCTCTACCACCTACACCCCGATGGGAGGAACAGGATGGTACAAGCTCACAGGATCTTTTACCGGAGAAGCTAGTGCCAAGAACTACGGAGTCAGGGTAAAAGCTGGAAAGACTGTATATATTGATGAGGTCAAACTCCAAGTGGGAGTAGGCAGTACCCAGACCATGTATGTCTTAGACTCTAATACCGGAGTAACAGGTCTTAACGTCCAGGGACTAATCAACGGAACCTTAAATGGAGTAGCTACCTATGCTAAGGCAGGGACGATCTCAGACACTGACTTCTCAGGTGGAGCCACCGATGGGCTCCTAGGAATCGATACTACCAACCATAGAATCTACTTTAGAGAAGGGGGAGAGTGGCACTACGCGGCACGGACTGCCGGCTTCCAGATCCCTAAGGAGGAAGTAGCTGGTCTTTCGATCGGAGATACCCTGATTCCTTACGTCGAGACTTTTATGAGTGACGGAGCTGTTCACGGACTCTACCGCAAACTGGATATTAACCAATTACTCAGTACGAGTTCCGCCATCACCCTCACCAACGATGTGACCTTTAACAACCGAGTGACCTTCGCTGATTCCGATATGGCGGGAGTGGCGACGATTAGTATGTATACCGATAAAGTGGATGTAGCCTTCCAGACACCGTTTGCAAGTACGCCGATTATTACCTATACACTCACAACGCCGACAGCGAGTGATTCGGCATTCCTAGCGGAGGGGAGAAGAGTATCTTTGACCAATGCTTCTTCCGCCGGGTTCACTTTACAGTTAGATTCACTGGCTCCCCGCGATTATTCTTACTATTGGTTTGCGATCTCAGTTCCTACGGGAGGAATTGAATAATATGAATATGAAACGAGGTTTGGTCATAATCGGATTGGGACTCCTGGGAATTGGGGGGATCTGGCTAGTGGGGAAGAAACAGCCGGCTCCAGCTGAGCCACAGGAACAAATCGAGCAGAGTGTGCTTGGAACCACCCAGGAACAGCTCTACTTTACCGTCAATGTCCCGGCCCGCTTTACCCAACCCCTCACAGCTCCCAACGTAATCTATTCGTTAACCGGGGGAAGTGGGATCAGAGTCTCCGAGGGTCAGTCCCCTACCCTCACTAATACGGGAGTACTCTCCCTCCAAGGACAAACCGGAGCTTTAACCTTAACCGCGGGGAGTGGGATGACCCTCTCCGGCCTTACTCTCACTAACTCCGATACGGGGAGCGGACAGAATATCTTTAAAACGATTGCGGTTTCAGGCCAGACCAGCTTAAGTACCGATACCAATGCCGATACCTTAACCCTGGCTGGGAGTGGAGGGATTACCCTCACAACTGACCCCGACAGTGACAAGATCACCATTACTAGTGCGGCAGTTGATTACACCCTCTCCGGCTTTACTGACTCAGGGACTAGTGTCTACTTAACAACTACTACCGATAACCTGGGAGTCGGTACCCTCACCCCCACCTACAAACTAGATGTTGCAGGTACCGGCCACTATACGGGAGCCCTCACCCTAGACTCTACCCTGGGAGTAACCGGAACTACCACCTTAGATGGAACCCTAGCCTTGAATGGGAATATAACTTTGGGCAATGCAGTGACCGATACGGTTACCTTTACCGGCCGAATAGCAGATGGAACAAATTTGCTACCGGATACAGACTTGGGGAGTGATTTGGGATCAGCGGCTTTGCGGTTTGATAATCTAATGGTAGCGAACATTTATTCCAATGACTCTCTGACATTTTCGGGTCAAACTACTTTTAGTTATGCTCCAACCGCCTCCACCTTTGCCCAGGCTTCGGTGATTATTAATCCGACGACGGCGGTAGCCAACGGACAACTGTTGGGACTGGCGATCAATGGTTATGAGAAAGCAGTGGTGGATGAGGATGGAGACATTATTTTGGGATATTCGGGAGTGGCTTCGGTACCGGTCACGGCCTACCCTTTGACGATATATGGGCATAATGCGACGAATGTGGCTTACATTGATGAGAGTGGGAACGCTAATTTGACGGGAGCTTTGTTGATAGGAGGAACCTCCGCTTTGAGCGGGAGTACTTTGGGGGTGAATATCGTTACTTCCTCATTGACCACCGTGGGAGCTTTAAATTCGGGCAGTATAACCAGCGGCTTCGGTGCGATTGATACGGGAGCCGATGGGATTACCACCACGGGGACGGTGACGGGAGGAACAATCACGATTGATGGAGGGGCAACGAATCAGATTACGACCACGGGGAGTGAAAATTTACTGTTGATGGCTGGAGGGAACGTAGGGATCGGCACGACTACCCCAGCTAATACCCTCACCGTCCTGGGAGATACCGCCTCATCGGTGGCAACTGGGGTGGAGGGGCTGAAACTAACGGATACCAGTGATGTCACGAAGTTGGCGATCAAGTGGAACTCAACCGGAGTTAACCTTGACTCCCCTGCCCTCTCATCCGTGAACAAACTAAGTAACGGAACGTTTGAGACGGATTTGACTGGGTGGGTAGGACTGACTTATGGTCTTGAAGATGAGTTTTCCGATACTGTTTCGGCGGGTTCCGTCAATAACACACTGGCGACCGATGGAGTGAATACCAGAACAGCAGTGGATACAAATTCAAAAATCAGTGTGGGATCGGGAATATTAAATTTTTCGACTGGGGGGGTAGCCAATGATGGAGTCAGATATCCGTCAATTACGACGGGGGCGGGTAAGATATTGGTCGCGAAAGTGATAGCATCAGATACCAATGGAGTAATCAACGTAGGTTGGGATACGGTTGCCGGTGGTGCAATTACCGATAGATTGGTTTTTGCAGCGTCCGGTGTCTTGCAGATTGCTTCAAATAATATTGCGGCGACTGCTGTTGGCACCTACACAGCAGGAACGTATTACGTTGCCGGAGTAATGCAGACAAACGGATTTTATTGGTACATAAAAGGTGGATCATACACAAATTGGACTTTACTTTGGACTACTCCGTGGTGGTCAGGATCATACGTGGTTTTAAACTCTCCGATTAATAACCAAGCTTCTTGGAATAATACTTTTAGTTGGACGGGAGTTACCGGGGCGACATATTACCGTTTTGAAGCATATAAGAATGATGGAACGGCTGTACACGTACTGTGGTACACAGTCGCCCAAGCTTGTAGTGGATTGGTTTGTTCGATATCACCGACACAAACACTTAATCTGACACCTGGAGAAGAGTATAAATGGCGGATTGCAGACTATGGAGATTACGGAAAAGGTTTAGTTCAGGGCACATATACCAATTACATGCCCTTTAGATTCTCGGTGCCGGGAGAAACGCCATCGATTAGTGCCGGCTCGACTACATCTGTGTTCACGGCCGATGAGATAAAAGTAATCTCTGATTTGTGGTTACCGACTCCCTTAGCTTACGATACCTTTACCCGAGCAGATGGGACAATCGGCAGTAGTGAGACAACTGGACCGGATTCGCAAACTACACCGAGTTTGGCGTGGACAGGGGGAGCAATTGCTTCTAACAAAAATGTCATCACACCGGTATTGGGAGATGAAGTAATTACCAATGGAACATTTGAAAGTGATGCCTCTGGCTGGACCCCGGTGAAAGCGACTCTTGAAAGTGTGGCCGGTGGACAATCGGGTAATGCTTTGCAAATAACTAATACCACTACGGATTACGGAACCGTATCACAACAATCTTCTATGAGTACCGGAGTATGGTATAAATCGTCCCTTTACTATAAAAAGGGTACCATAAATGCGTATATAGAGGGAGGTTATACAGATGGGGGTAGACAATATTGGGGGAAGGCAATTGAGAATTCAACTTGGACGGAGAAAACAGCTATGTTTTTAAGTGGCGGAACGTCTCTATACCAAAAATTGTGGAATTATCCGACACTAGGGGCAACAAATTTATTTGATGAAATATCTGTCAAACCGATGACTCTTTCGTCACTTTTTTCAACGGTTTCGACGAGCGATACTGATGTGGTAGCAACCGTAAATGTTTTATCGGCGGCAGACGTACATTCGATATCACCGGCCGGAATTGTAACCAATTTAAATGATGCAACCACCCCGACTGCAGGATTGGTGGCTTATACCGATGGCACTTATGTTAAGTTATATAAATTTACAACGGCTACTACATGGACAAATTTAATTAGTGCTACGACCACTTATGTACATAGCGCACCACTGCAAGTTGTTACCTATCACAGTGATGCTAATACTCTTAAGGTTCGTGTCTACTACAACAACGCTTTGGTAGGAACAGAACAAACAGTGACTGACGCCTCAATCATCAGTAACACCAAACATGGGCTATTCTCTACCTACAGTGGTAACTCATTCGATAACTTTAGTTTGTTTGCCAGGGGGACAGGAGGAGAATATTCCAGTGCACCATTTGAAGAGATAACTCCAACTAGAAATACCAGTATTATGTACTCCGGAGAAGCATCAGTTCAACTGGTAGCAGGTGGAGTAGATGCTACCTACCTTCAATCCGTTACCCTCCCCGATACCTCAACATATAACCTCACCGCCTACGCCTACACCACTGGAGCGGCAGTTACCTCCGCTGACCTCGAGCTCTACTACGACACCGCCGTCCTCTCTACCACCTATACCTCGGTCGGGGACGGGTGGTACAAACTATCAGGTACCTTAACCGGAGTAGCCAGTGCCAAGAACTATGGAGTGAAGGTCAAGGGAGGCAAAACTGTGTATGTCGATAACCTAGCTCTCTTTAATACCAGCGGAGCCGGAACCATCCTGGGGATCACTAACTCAACCACCGGACTAGGGGGCATGAGTGTGGAATCAACTACTACCCTCAATTCTGGCCTAGCTAGTCTCCAAGCCTTAATTGTCAAAGGTTTCTCTGGTCAAACCGAGGACCTCCAAGAGTGGCAAGATTCAACCGGAGCAGTACTAGGGAGTCTAACACCGAGTGGAGGACTCTCTCTTACAGGTAACCTAGATATTAACGGAACCAGTAACGATATCGCTGGGTCACTTAATCTATCCGGCAACTCTCTAACCTCAACCGGAGCCTTGACCATTACCCCCGCTTCGGGATCAGGACTGAATCTATCTCTAGCTACAACCGGAGATTTTAAAGTTAATACCAATGATTTAGTGGTGGATACTTCGGAAGGGAGAGTGGGAATAGGAACTACTACCCCATCAGCCAAGCTCCATGTCATCGCCCTGACTGAACAAGAGCGACTAGGCTATGACACCTCTAACTACTGGACCAGTACCGTTGGGATAACCGGAGCCCTCACTATGCAAGGAGTGGGCACGGGAGGAGCCCTCACTCTCTCCCCCACCGCTGGACAGAACCTGAACGTCACACTCGCTACTACCGGTGACTTTATCGTCAATACCAATGATCTAGTAGCGGACACCTCCTCCGGCTATATCGGGATCAATACCACCGCTCCTACCTCCCTACTAGATATCGGAGCTACCAGTGGAGTTGATGGACTAAGGCTAACTAACTCTGGCACTAAAGTCCTCGGCCTTTCCTATGGCACTAACTCCACGACCTGGGATGCAACCTCTACTGACCCCACCAACAAACTCACCAACGGCACCTTTGACGCTGACCTAACTAGTTGGAGTGAGGAACCTAGCTACACCCTGAATGATGAATTTACTACCGACCGTGCTGCCGGAGCAGTCAATGGCACATCTGCTGAACCGACTGGGGGAACAAGGACGGTGGTGGATACTAATTCAAAATTGAGTATTACTGGTAGTCAGTTGAGTTTTGCAACGGGGGGGGTTGGTACTGGTGTTCCTGACCCTGGACTATGGTATGCTTCCCAAGCCAGAACTGCTGGGAAAACAGCCATTATAAAAGTAAATAGTGCAAGTGGTATTGTAAGATTTGGGTGGACAATTGCATCTGGTTCTGGGATTGGAACAGAAGGATTTAATTTTAATGGCTCTATTTATGATACTGGAATTGCCGTTGCAAACTCATTTTCTACTGGGACGGATTATTTACTTGCTGATGTGTTGCGTGGTACTGGACACTATATGTTTATAAAAGGCGGGGCATATACAAATTGGACACTTCTTTATACAACAAAAGTAACAACTACAACTCCCATGTACCCATTTGTAGGTCAGGCTTATGGCGCCTCGGTCTTTACCGCCGACAACATCCGCATCCCCACCGCTACATGGCTTCCTACTCCTCTTGCCTACGATACTTTTACCAGAGCGGACGGGGCGATTGGCTCAAGTGAGACAACTGGGCCAGACGAGCAAACTACCCCTGCCCTAGAGTGGACAGGTGGGGCAATATCAGGAAATACCAATGTGATTACACCAACAGTTGGAGATAGTGTAGTTACAAACGGCGATTTTGCTTCATGGTCTGGCGACAATCCCACAGGTTGGACACTTGTTGATACAGAAGATGCAAATAACTATGTGACTGAGGTTTCTGGAAAAGCACGATTGGTTAGCGACAATACTAAAGGAACTGGTATAAATCAGAACACTGCCACAACAGGAACATGGTATCAATTTAATGTTGATTTAACAGACTCTACTTTAGGAACCTTAAACGCATACATTGGTGGTGTCAGTGGTATGGCTATTGGTGGAATAACAGGAGTTGGAACAAAATTATATACTGGTAGAGCAGCTTCAACACTTATACAAATAAATAGAGGTGCCACAGAAGATATTACTATAGATAATTTCTTAGTTAAGCCCCTCACCCTCTCCTCCCTCTTCTCCACTGTCTCAACCAGTGATAGTGATGTGATAGCAGACGCTAATGTTACTTTAACTGCCGGGACACAGGCAGGATTAGTTTTGAATCTGGATAGTACTTCAAGCCCTGCCAACTTTATTATTATCTACCATGACGGCACCAGTGTAAAAGTAGATGAAGCCGTAGCAGGGGTTTATACCAATAAACAAACTACGACTGTTACCTATTCTGCAGGTGCTACCCTGCGGGTAATCCGTGAGGGGACCAAACTTCGTGTCTACTACAACAACGCTTTAGTAGGCGCAGAACTAACCATGACAGCAAATACCAACATTAAACACGGGCTATTTAGTACATATAGTGGCAACAGCTTTGATAACTTTAGTTTGTTCCCTCGGGGGACGGGAGGAGAGTATGAAGAGATTACACCAACAACTCTAACAGCGACAAGAGAAACAACGATTAAATACAACAATAGTACCGCCTCGGTCAAACTGGTCGGGGGAACTACTTATGGAGATTACCTTCAATCCGCCAACGTAGGAGACACAGAAACATATAACCTCATTGCCTACGCCTACACCGATGGGAGTGTCGTCACCTCCGCAGACCTCTCCCTTTACTACGACACGACCACTCTCACCACCACCTACACTCCCATGGGAGGAACAGGCTGGTACAAGCTGACAGGTAGCTTTACCGGCGTAGCATCTAGCAAGAACTATGGAGTCAGAGTGAAAGCTGGGAAGACCGTATATGTAGATGAAGTCAAGGTTCAAGTAGGAGTAGGCAGTACCCAGACCATGTATGTCTTAGACTCTAATACGGGAGTAACAGGTCTTAACGTCCAGGGACTAATCAATGGCACCTTAAATGGAGTAGCTACCTATACTAAGGCAGGGACGATCTCTGACTCTGACTTCTCAGGAGGAGCCACCGATGGACTCCTAGGAATTGATACTACCAATCATAGAATTTACTTTAGAGAGGGAGGAGAGTGGCACTATGCGGCTAGAACAGCCGGCTTTCAGATCCCCAAGGAGGAAGTAGCTGGTCTTTCGATCGGAGATACCCTGATTCCTTACGTGGAGACTTTTATGAGTGACGGAGCTGTCCACGGACTGTATCGCAAACTGGATATTAACCAACTGTTAAATACTCCGGAGGCTTTGCAGTTTGAAGGGAATACCAGTTTGGTCGGGAGGGTGAGTTTTGGCGACAAGGATATGGCAGGGATCGCAACAGTTAAAACCTATACCGATCAAGTACGGGTGAACTTTACCACTCCCTACCAAGTTGCTCCGATGGTAAACATCTCGTTGGTGGCTGATCAAACTGAGGATAATACCCTGCTATCGGAGGGACTGGAAGCAACCATTACCGAGGTTACCCCAGGAGGATTTACAATTCTCTTGGATCGATTGGCTTTGCGGGACTATGTATATAACTGGGTGGCAATTATGGCACCACAAGCAATTACCACCAAGAGTACATCGGAACTGATGACGATCATGATGAGTCCGATTCCGGTAGCGACGGGGAGCTCTGGATTCGAGTAGAGTAGAGAGCTCCGCGAGTAACACCGAGTTTGGTGATGAGGTTTTTTCTTTGGAGATTGAGGAGATCGTACCTGAGAGTACTGGCGGGGATAGCCATAAAACGCCGATGGAGGAAGTCAAAACTGCAGGGAGAGTGATCGGCTATAATATTGAGTAGCTCCTGGCGGCGGGGAAGGAGAGTAGAAGCAGTGGAAAGATCGTGAGGCTGAGAGATTTTGGTTAAAACTTGGGAGGCGGAGTCCACCATTAAGGAAAGAAAGTATTCGATAAAGGCAGTTACGTCACGGCTTTCATTTTGGAGGTGGTAGTAGTAATCGTCTCGAGTTTGATCAATTTTCTCTTCGAGGGAAAGAAGGCCGGAGAAATCGAAGTTTATTCTGCGGAGTTGTTGGGTTAGGATAAGACGACCCACCCTACCGTTACCATCGAGGAATGGATGGATTTTCTCAAACTGATAGTGGGAGATAATAGTTTTACAAAGGACGGAACCTTGTAATTGCCAGGAAGATAGGAGAGGGATAATATCTTGGGGAGGAGGTGTGAGGTAAACGGCGATCCCTGCAGAGTTAAAGATGGCAGATTGCTCGGTTCGGAATTGCCCGGCGTCACTGCGAAGATTGTGAAGAGATTTGGCATGAAGAGTTTTAAGAAAGTTTAGGTCAAGTGGAATTGTCGTAGGCTGGGTGTAGAGCCAGGTGTAAGTATTTTCTAAATTTTGAATAGCTAGTTTGTTGGTGTCTGAGTCGTGAACAATACCTTCAATGCGAGCAGAAAAACGAGCGCTACCTAGGAGCGAGTGACGACGGAGATTAATGGTTATGGCTGGCTTGACGGGGATCAGATGGAAGGCCGTCTTTTGACCTTCTAGGGTGTTGAGAAGCGATTGGATTTTTGGATTAAGAGTAAAAACCTGGTTTAGTAACATACTCCATTATTAGCAGATATTGGCAGATATTGTCAAATGTTAGCAGATGTGGGTGAATTAGTGGATGAGGTTGAGGGCGGATTTCTCGCGGAAGCGAGCGAAGGCGAGCTCAATCAGTCGGTCGAGTAGATCGGAGTAAGCGAGACCAGTAGCCTCCCAGAGTTTAGGATACATACTGATGGGGGTAAAGCCGGGCATCGTATTAACTTCGTTAAGATAGAATTCGCTAGTTGCCCCGTTAACTAGAAAATCCAGGCGAGCGAGACCGTAACAGTCTAGTACGCGGAAGGCTTTGATGGCAACACTTTGGATTTGCTCGGTAAGCTTTTTGGAAAGTTGGGCAGGGATAATAGCCTGGCTTTGACTATCTGCATATTTGGCAGAGTAATCGTAGAACTCGCGGTCAGGAATGATTTCTCCCAAGACCGATGCTTGAGGAGAATCGTTGGGATCGAGAACGGCGCATTCGATCTCGCGCACGTCTGACACGGCTATTTCGACTACGACTTTGGTATCACGGATGAGCGCAGTTTCAATACCTGAAATTAGCTCGGTTTGGTGGTGGGCTTTGGTGATCCCGACGCTACTACCCTGGTTAGCCGGTTTCACAAAAAGAGGAAAATTAGTGGACGGAAATTTTTGGGAAAGAGATTTGAGGACTTGTTCTTGGTCATGATCCCACTCTCTGCGGGTAAACCAGAAGTAGGGAACGAGTGGAATTGAATAACTTTGACAGACATTTTTTTGCAATACTTTGTCCATACAAACAGCAGATGCCGTGACTCCGCAGCCGACATAGGGGAGGCGTAAAAGTTCGAGAAGGCCTTGGATGGTGCCATCCTCGCCGTAGGGGCCATGAAGTATGGGGAAGACTAGATCAGCAAAAGTAGGGAGAGAAAAAGGGTCGACTCCCCTACCCTGCTCGTCGACCCAACGATTGTCTTGGGTAATCGTCAAAACTTTAACTTGATATTTACGGCGATTAAGATTGGCCAGGATACCCTTGGCCGAGATCAGACTGATTTCGTGTTCGGTATTGGTTCCACCTTGGATAATAACGAGACGAGTTTTCAGATAAAGGTCCTCCTGATTGAGGGATGAAGGCTAGTAAGGATAGTATATGGGATTGTGTGGAGAAGTTGGGCCTGGGCTTGGATGGGGGCAAGGGTTAGGGAAGCGCCGGGTTTGAGATTAGTCCTCCGTGGGAGTTTGATGGCGGTCATGTTCATACTGACGCGGCCGATGATCGGGCAAATTTCCTTCGAGGGCAGAATAAAGTAACCTAGGTTACTAAGTTCGCGCGAGATGCCTTCGTTATACCCCAAGGGGAGAATTGCAATTGCTTCCTGCTGTTTAGCGACGTAAGCGGCACCGTAGCCCACGGCATCACCTTTAGCCAGGTTTTTCACGGCCGCAACGTGGGTTGTCAGAGTTAGAGCAGGTTTGAGAGTTTGGCGCTCGCGCCTACCCTCTTTGGTATGAGGGCCAAAGGGAGAGAGCCCATAGAAACCGAGCCCTAGACGGATCAAATTAAAATAGGGATCATGAATAATTTCTGATCCAGCAGTGGCGGCAAGGTGGCGGAGGGAAAAATGGTAACCTTTGGCTTCGAGAAGAGTAGTCATTTGTTTGAATAACGCGATCTGGCGGCGGGTAGCGGTAACTTGCCGAGGATCATCGGCCGAAGCCAAATGAGAAAAAACTCCCTCTAGGCGGAGATGAGGACAGTGTTTGAGAGTGGAAAGCAGTTGGGGTAAGTCGGCGAGGGTGAAACCTAGGCGGTGCATCCCGGTATCTAACTTGAGATGGACGCGGGACCCTGGCTGATACTTGTTAAGCGCCAGGAGAGTCTCACAGTCTGAGACACCAAAGATAAAGGGAATGTTTTTCCAGACCTGATAATTAGCAGGGTCGGTGTAGCCCATGATAAAGATCGGGGTTTTGATCCCAGCTTTATACAATTCATAGGCTTCATAGAGAGAGTCGACACAGAGGAAGGGAACTTGAGAAAGATTTTGATCGATAAATTGAGCGGTAGGAATTAGGCCGTGACCGTAGGCGTTACTTTTAAGAACAGGGGCGAGTTGGGCTTGAGGGTTAAGCTTTTTAAAATAATTATAGTTATGGAGGAGAGCGGACTTTTTGACAGTTATTTCGTTAAGGACCCGATACTGTGGCATATCTCCACTATATATCTTTTAGTTATAAAGTCAAACTTGTAGGCTAAATATATGGTTATTAACCACAACTACAAGGGATCAACCCTCGTAGTTAGCTGATTCCTAGGTGGGTAGGAGTAAAGGCATAGGGAAGCAAAGTTTTGAGACTAGTCACACGTTTAACATTCCCCTTAGGATCTGCGACTAGAACAAGACAATTATCCGCGTGCTCGGCCATAATCTGACGGCAGCGACCACACGGAGCGCTATCACCGGAATGGGCGCAGGCAAGAGCAACTAAAAATTTCCGGCCACTTTGTTCGACTTCTCCTTGAATAACTGCGTTGGTGATGGCGGCTTCTTCACCGTGGTCGGTTTCGCTGTAGCTTACCCTTTCGACATTGTTGCCCAAATACACTTGGCCTGATTTTGCCAGAATGGCAACACCAACTTGATAATGGGAGTAGGGAACATAGGCATGTTGACGTTGCTGAGCGGCTGACTGGCACAATTTGAGTAAACTATCTTCCCCAAGGCGGGTGATTTCTCCAAGAATCCAAGTTTTTTCGAGTTGCCGTTCTGAGTCGGGGACAGTCCAAATGGTAGATACCAATTCGGGAGTTATACTACTTCCTCCTCGTCTTTTTCTTGGAGGGTGGTGACACTGGTCACAACATCGCCCGGGTGGGGGCGCATCAAGATAACTCCCTGGGTTGAGCGACCCAAGACTTTGATGTTTTTGAGCGGAAGCTTAATGACCTGGGCAGCTTTGGTAGTAATGACGACCTGCTCGTCATCTTCGGTGACTAGGCGGATCGCGGCAACTTGACCAGTTTTGTCGGAGAGTTCGGCCACTTTGACCCCCTGCCCTCCCCGTTTTTGCTCGGGATACTCCTCAACGTTCGTGCGTTTGCCGAGCCCATGCTCAGTAACAACCAGGATTTCCCGGAAGAATTTGCGCCGTTTATCATCAGGTTTGGGGGGTTTGATCTCAACGGTTTCCATAGTTAGGACTTTATCTTCGGGTTTGAGGGTCATCCCCTTGACTCCCATGGTGTCCCGGCCTGTCGCGGTCACGTCGGTTTCTTTGAATTTGATGGATTTGCCCAGAGCGGTAATCAGGACAATGTAGTTTTGGCCGTTACTTAGAACCACTTTGACGAGCTTATCGTTATCTCTTAAGGAGATACCGATCTTGCCGCTAGTTCTAATACTTTCATATTCCGCAAGCGGGGTCTTTTTGACCATGCCTTTTTGGGTGGCCATGGTGACAAAGTGGGATTGGTCGGCAAAGTTGGCTTTGGTTAGGGTAAGGAGAGCCTGAACTTTTTCGTCTTGTTCAATACTGAGTAAATTAATGATGGCTTGGCCTTTGGCTTGACGGGAGCCTTCGGGAAGCTCGAAGGCACGAATGGCGTAAACTTTGCCAAGGTCGGTAAAGAAGAGACAGTAGTCATGAGTGTTGGCGACAGTCATGTGGAGAACCTCATCTTCGTCTTTGGTAGTCATGCCGACCACACCTTTGCCGCCGCGCCTCTGGGTACGGTAGGAGTTGAGAGGCATGCGTTTGATGTAGCCTTCGCGGGTAATCACAACCAGGTTATCAACCGAGGCAACTAAATCTTCTTCGCTAAATTCGCCGAGCTTGCCTTTGACTACTTTGGTCCGTCTAGGATCGCCGTATTCTTTTTTGAGAGCCGAAAGTTCTGTGATAATAGTATCGAGGACTGCCTGGGGGTTATGGAGGAGGGCCAATAAAGCCTTGATAGTTTGGAGAATGGCGTTGTATTCGTCTTCGATTTTCTGACGTTCGAGGGCGGAGAGACGGCGGAGCTGAAGATCGAGGATGGCGGTGGCTTGGATATCACTGAAACCAAATTTCTGGATCAAGTTCTTTTTGGCATCATCGGTATCTTTGCTTTTTTTGATGGTTTCGATGACGGCGTCCAAATTATCGAGGGCTTTGATAAAACCTTCGAGAATGTGAATCCTAGCTTTGGCTTCTTGCAGTTCAAATTGGCTGCGCCTGACGATCACCATTTGGCGATGTTGCACATAGTGGGTCAAAATAGTTTTGAGATTCATGAGGTGAGGAGTGCCTTTGCCATCGAGAGCAACCATATTGGCGGGGAAACTACTTTGGAGTTCGGTGTGTTTAAATAGATTGTTTAAAACACTTTTGGGTTTACTGGCTTTTTTGAGTTCGATGACGATACGTAAGCCTTCCCGGTCAGATTCGTCTCTTAAGTCACTGATCCCATCAATTTTTTTGTCACGGACCAAATCAGCGATCTTTTGGATTAACTTGGCTTTGTTGACTTGATAAGGAATTTCGGTAACGATGATCTGGAATTTGCCAGTTTTGGTTTCTTCGATGTCGGCGACGGCACGGGTTATTACTTTGCCTTTGCCTGTCGCGTAAACTTCGCGAATGGCGGAGGCGTCGTAGATAATCCCGCCGGTTGGGAAGTCGGGTCCTTGGATACTTGTCAGCAAGTCGTCAACGGTGGCAGTTGAGTTAAATTCGCCGGTTAGGTCAGAGTGGGGTGCGGAAACAATAGTTTCGTCAGTGAAATTAGTAAGATCAGGCAAACTGGCTGAGTCAACTTGGTGAATCAGAGTAGTAAGTGCATCAACGACTTCACTTAGATTATGAGTGGGGATTTTGGTGGCCATCCCAACGGCAATGCCGTCGCTACCCATTAGAAGTAGGTTAGGTAGAAGGGCTGGAAGGACAGTTGGTTCTTGGAAAGTACCATCAAAGTTGTCGATCCAGTCCACGGTCTTTTTGTCTAAATCGGACAAGAGTTCGCTAGTAATCTTGGCAAGCCTGGCTTCGGTATAACGCATGGCGGCGGGAGAATCCCCATCGACACTTCCAAAGTTACCTTGGCCATCGACCAGGAGGTAGCGCATAGAAAAGTCTTGGGCTAGGCGAGCTAAAGCCTCATAAACCGCACTATCGCCGTGTGGGTGGTATTTACCCAACACTTCTCCGACGATACGGGCACATTTTTTATATTTGGCGGGGTGAGTGAGCGCGAGCTCCTTCATGCCATAGAGAATACGGCGATGGACTGGTTTGAGACCATCTCTGGCGTCAGGTAAGGCACGGCTGACGATCACGCTCATGGCGTAATCGAGATAGCTCTTTTTCATCTCGTCGACGACTTGAACGCTGGCAATTTTGCCAAACTCGGTATCTTTGATATCCCAAGCTTTTTGGGCGCCCACGAGCATGCCGCCTTCTTGAGCGGTTAAAGCTGGAGTTGAAGGAGGAGTATCCTCGACAGTTGAGGAATCATCATCCAAATCAAGGGGGCGCAAGAGATTGTCGTCGGACATTTATTTCCTTTGAAGATCAGCGGTTAATACTTTTATGGCTTCCTCGGCTCCCAGAAATCGGCCAGTTTTGACAAATTTGCCGGGTTCGAGATCTTTGTAGTGATCAAAAAAATGTTTGATTTTGTTCTGAGTATGAGCCGGAATATCCGAGACGTCGGTCCAGTCACCGAAGAGTGGATCGACTTTTTTAATTGGGACAGCAATGAGCTTGGTATCTACCCCCTCTTCATCTTCCATTTCGAGCATGCCAATTAGTTGGGCTTTGATGCCGACTCCGGGAACTAGGCGTTCGGAAGCTAAGAGAACGATATCAGTGGGGTCCCCATCTTCGCCTTGGGTACCCAAGACACAGCCATAGTTAAAGGGGAAGCTCATGGGGGTGTGAAGGATCCGGTCGGCCATCAGCATCCCAGTTTTTTCGTCCCGCTCATATTTGACGTGACTACCCTCGGGGATTTCGATAAAGACGGTAATATTTTTGGTTGAGTCGGTCATATGGTCTCCTATATTAATGTTACTAATTATACGTCGAGAGAGGCTTGATGAGCATTGATTTGAATAAATTTCTTGCGGGGAGCTACATCATCCCCCATCAAGATACTAAAGATTTCGTCGGCGGCTTCGGCTTCTTCGATATGGACTTGCTTAAGCATGCGTTTGGCGGGATTCATGGTGGTCATCCAGAGCTGTTCGGGATTCATTTCTCCCAAGCCTTTGTAGCGTTGGAGAGTAGTTTTGCGGTCCTTGAGTTCAGCTAGTTTGGCGTCCCTTTCAGTATCGGTATAGACGTAGTACTCTTTTTTGTCGGCTTCGATGCGGTATAAGGGGGGCATGGCGATATAGAGGTAGCCGCCCTGAATAATGTCGGGCATGTGACGGAAAAAGAAAGTTAAGGCAAGAGTGGTAATGTGCTCTCCATCCACATCGGCATCGTTCATGAGGATAATCCGGTGATAGCGGAGTTTTCCGGCATTATAGGTATCCCCCACCCCGGTTCCTAGAGCGATGATTAGGTTTTTGAGTTCTTCGAAGGCAATAATTTTGTCGAGTCTGGCTCGTTCGGTATTGAGGATTTTACCCCTTAAAGGGAAGATGGCTTGGAAGCGACGATCCCGACCCTGTTTGGCACTGCCGCCGGCGGAATCACCTTCGACGATGTAGATTTCACATTGAGCAGGATCTTTTTCCTGACAGTCAGCGAGTTTGCCGGGTAAGGTAGTGCCTTCGAGGACACCTTTACGAACGACCGCATCACGGGCGGCGCGAGCGGCCATCCGGGCTTTGGCGGCGAGCTCGGCTTTTTCGAGCATACGCTTGGCTTCGCCGGGGTGTTCTTCGAGGTAAATTTCCAGTTTTTCTTTGACGATGGCGTAAACTGCCGACTGGGCTTCGATGTTGTTGAGTTTGGCTTTGGTTTGACTCTCGAATTGGATTTCACTGCTGGGCATTTTGACAAAGACCACGGCGGTTAAGCCTTCTTTCAGGTCTTCGCCGGTGAGCTCAATTTTTCCGCCTTTTTTGACTAGATAATCTTTGATCACTTTGATCAGGGCGGTTCGAAAACCGGTTAGGTGAGTGCCACCGTCGTAGGTGTGGATGACGTTGGCAAAGGTAAGAATGTTTTCGTTAAAAGAATCGTTATATTGGAAGGCAACTTCGGCGTGGATGGTTAAATCATTCTCAGTGTAACTCCCATTCATATAGACCACGTCGTGGAGAGGCTTCTTGTGAGTGTTGAGGTGATCAACCAAGGATTTAATTCCAGATTCAAAGTAAAAATTAGCTTGTTCGCTGGTTCTCTCGTCGTTTAGGTGCATGAAGAGCTTGGGGATAAGGTAGGCGCGTTCGCGGACGCGGCCCTTGATTTTCTTGTAGTCAAACTCAACGGTCTTTTTGAAGATGGTGGGATCGGGAGTAAAAATAGTATAAGTGCCGGATACATCAGTTAAAAGATGGGTGTGGGCGGGATTAAGGATTTTTTTGACTTCGGCTTCGGTAATTTTTTTCACTGGGTAGAGCGGTGCCCCAATTTTGTACTCCTGGGTATGGTACTCCCCTCCCCGCTTCACAATCACGCGGAAGTGCTTGCTAAGCGCGTTAACAGCAGAAGCGCCAACGCCATGGAGGCCACCGGAAGCTTGGTAGGCAGTTTCTTCGAACTTGCCGCCGGCGTGAAGTTTGGTCATGGCGATTTCGAGGGCCGAGACACCCGACACATGGAGATCAGTGGGGATCCCACGGCCGTCGTCGGAAATGGCAGCGTAACCGTCTTTGGTTAAAGTGGTGTAAACATGGTGAGCCGAGCCGGCAATCGCTTCGTCGACACTGTTATCAATGATTTCTTTGAGGAGTTCTTGGATGCCGCGTTCGTCGGTACTGCCGATGTACATACCGGGACGTTTGCGGACAGGTTCGAGTCCCTCGAGAACTTTGATATCAGACGCAGTGTAGCTAGATTTAGTCATAAAAGCATTAAGGCGTAAAGCGTTAAGTAAGCAAAAGAAAACTATAACACAATTGATTGTACCAGGGTAAGAGGGGGGCGTCCAGGACCTATATTATTTGGATTTGGGGAGGTGAAGAAAGAGGTTGCCGAGAGCCAAATTGACGTTGACATTACTCACAAGCTGAGTATGAGTTTGATGGGCTAAGCGGGCAATTTTGACCAGGAGAAGGCGGCTATTGGGAGCGATGGTTTGGGATAGCAGGGCGTGAATTTCCACAAGTAAGGAAGCAAGCCAGGCCAGGGCTTGGGTTTTGTCGGAAGGGAGAGTTTGAGCTAAGAGGAGCCGATCACCAGCCGAGGCGGAGAGGGCCGATTTAATCACAGAGAGTTGGGAGGTGGCAGGCGGAGTGATGGAAGGAAGGGTAATAATTTGACAGCGAGAGCGGATGGTCGGTAAAAGACTAGCGGAAGTGGGGCAAGTTAGGTAAAAATGCGTACGAGAGGGTGGTTCTTCGAGCAGTTTTAAAAGTGCATTACTAGCGGGAATAGTTAGGAGGTTGGCTTCTTCGAGCCAAACTATTCTAGAGAGAACGGGAGAGAGGGAGAGAGTTTTAAGCAGGGCGTGGATTTGAGGGATACCGATACTTGTTAAAGAAGCAGTGAGATGAATAAGCTCAGTTGTGGTGGGCTCAACCAGAGAGAGAATATGGGCGGCACGGGAAGAGAGAGATCCATGGTCGATAATGGTAGGAAGCATAAGGATATGTTAGCATGGAGTTATGCAGGATCTTGCCCTCGTCCTCAAAACGGACGGTCTTCTGCCGGAAGCAGATTTCACACGCTTACAACAGCAGAGTTTTGCCAGTGGGACACCACTGGATGAATTGGTGGAGAAGTCGGGGTTGATCCCGCCAGACGCGTTGATGAAAGCCAAGGCCAAAGTTCATAATGTGCCGTTTGTGAATTTGTCGTCACTGGCTTCTTCGCCAGAAGCTTTGGCAAAAATACCAGAATCGGTGGCGGAGTATTATCGGGCTCTCCCCTTTGCGTATGACACTAAGGAAAATCTTTTGTCAGTCGCCATGGAAAACCCCTTGGATTTGCAGACGGTGGCGTTTTTGGAAGCTAAGTCGAAGGCCAAAATTACTCCACATTTGGCAGTTGCGGAGGAGCTACTTGAAGAAATTCCCAAACGGTATGCCCAGAGTTTGAGTGCGGAAGTTACCCAAGTACTTAAAGAAAGCGGTGAGGGAGAGTTGACCAAAAGAGTGGTGGATGTGGAGCGATTGGGCGACGTCATTCGAGAGGCACCGATTGCCAAGATCGTAGCTACAGTTTTGGAGTTTGCGATCAAAGCCCGAGCTTCGGATATTCATATTGAGCCGTTGGAAGATCATACCCGGGTACGTTATCGGATTGATGGAATTTTGCAGGAAAAGTTGGTATTGCCCAAAAAAGTTCATGATGGGGTTATCTCGCGGGTGAAGATTTTGGGAGAGATGAAGATCGATGAGCGAAGGGTGCCACAGGATGGACGGTTTACTTTTAGGATCGGTGAGCAAGAGGTGGATTTGCGGGTATCGTCACTCCCAACAGTAGATGGGGAAAAGATCGTGATGCGTTTACTTCGGAAAAGCAGTAATGTCCCAAGTTTGGCCGAGTTGGGACTACGGGGGATGGCACTTAAAAATGTGGAAGATTCGATCCATGTGCCGCACGGGATTGTGTTGATTACCGGTCCAACCGGAAGCGGGAAAACCACTACCCTATACTCAGTTCTGCATGTTTTAAATACTCCTAAGGTGAATATTGTGACCTTGGAGGATCCGGTTGAGTACCAGATAGACGGAGTGAACCAGGTTCAGATTAATCCTAAGGCAGGACTCACCTTTGCTACGGGACTTAGGTCATTTTTGCGACAAGACCCGAATATTATTATGGTGGGAGAGATTCGGGATAACGAGACCGCGGAGTTGGCAATTCAGGCATCTTTGACTGGCCACTTGGTGTTTTCGACTTTGCATACCAATTCTTCTTCGGGAGCACTGCCCCGGTTACTGGATATGCGGGCGGAGCCATTTTTGCTCGCCTCATCGATGACTTGTGTGGTGGCACAACGGGTGGTACGGAAAGTGTGTGAAAAGTGTCAAGAAGCCTATACTCCCCCTGCCGAGGTATTGGCGGAGATGAAACAGGTCTTGGGGCCATTGTTTGATTCGTACGTATCACAGCTCAATGGCAAACCAATCACATTAAAGCGAGGAAGAAAGTGTGAGGCTTGCGGGGAGACGGGATATATGGGAAGACTGGCGATATTTGAAGTTTTGAAAGTGACGGAAAAGATTGGTAAGCTGATACTGGAGCGCGCCCCAGCCGTGCAGATTGAGCAGGCGGCGGTAATGGACGGGATGGTACTCATGCAACAAGACGGCTACTTAAAAGCTTTGGAGGGAGTGACTACTCTCGAAGAAGTGATGAGGGTAGCCAAAACATAAACGGGAAAGGAAACAATATGGAAATCAAGAAAATCTTAGAGATGTGTGTACAGTACCGAGCTAGCGATGTGCATATCCTGGTCGGAACCCCACCGTCACTACGATTAAACGGACAGTTGGTGGTGGTGCCGGACTCGCAAGTAGTAACACCGGCGATAGCGAGCGAGTTAATTAGCCCTTTAATGAGCCAGTCCCAGCGAGAGCTGGTGCAGGTGGATCGGGAGCTAGATTTTTCTTATTCGTTAAATAACGGAGCTCGGTTTAGGACGAATGTATATTACGAAAAGGGCAATTTGGCGGCGGCGCTTCGCTATATTCCTAACCAGATTAAGTCACTGGAAGAGTTGGGTTTACCCCAATTATTGGGAAGACTTACTTCATTAAAACAGGGCTTAATTTTGGTCACGGGTCCAACCGGCCACGGGAAATCAACGACTTTGGCGGCGATGATTGAGCGGATTAATAATGAGCGGGGGGAGCATATTGTGACGATTGAGGACCCCATCGAGTTTATTTATACGCCGCAAAAAAGTTTGATTTCACAGCGAGAACTCCATTCGGATACCCATGGCTGGTCAGTGGCTTTGAAGAGTGTTCTTCGGGAGGATCCCAATGTCGTTTTAATTGGGGAGATGCGGGACTACGAGACGATCGAGAGTGCTTTACTCATCGCGGAGACGGGACATTTGGTTCTCGCCACTTTGCATACCAGTAGTGCGGCCCAGACGATCGACCGGATTGTGGACGTGTTCCCGGAGGAACAGCAACAACAGGTGCGGGCCCAGCTATCGATGTCCCTTGAGGCAGTAGTTTCCCAGCGGTTGATCCCAGCGGCAAGCGGAGGGAGAATGGTGGTGGTCGAAACTATGCTCGCCAACTCGGCGGTACGGTCATTAATCCGGGAAGGGAAAACTCACATGCTGACGAATGTGATGCAGACTTCGAGCGAGGTGGGGATGAAGACAATGGATATGGCGTTGGTTGAGGCTTACAAAGCTGGGAAGATTACTTTGCCGGTAGCTAGGGAGTATGCCAGCAACGTCGAAGAAGTTAACCGAGTTGTTGGGAAAGTTACGTAAGCTATGCAACGATTTAGATTTAGGGCAAGATCAAAAGAGGGATTACTGCGTAAGGGAATAGTTGAAGCTCAAAGTGTAGCAACGGCGGCGGAGGTGTTGCGGGGACAGAATTTGGTGATAGTTGAATTACATGAACTTAAAGCTGGGGGTGGACTGTTTAATTTTGGGAATAAAGTTAAGTTTGATGACGTGGTCAATTTCACCCGCCAACTCTCCACCATGATCGGAGCGGGGCTGCCTCTAACAGATGCCTTGTCGATTTTGCAGGTACAGGTCTCGCCTGTCATGCAGGTGCAGATTGCCGAAGTCTTAAAGTCGATTGAGGGTGGTTCGACCTTGGCAAATGCGCTTCGGGCCCATAAAGATACGTTTAGTCCGGTGTATGTGGCCTTGGTTGCGGCAGGTGAGGCGGCGGGAGTATTGGATACGGTTTTGGCACGACTAGCAGATAACTTGGAGAAACAGCGGGAGTTTCGGGCGAAAACTAAGGGAGCGTTGATTTACCCTGTGGTGGTATTAATCGGGATGATGTTGGTTGCGGGAGTGATGATGATTTTTGTCTTGCCAAAGATGACTTTGATGTATCAGGATTTTAATGTGGAACTGCCGGCAGTTACGAAGATTTTGATTGGAGCTTCTAATTTGGTGAGCCGGGCGTGGTATTTGGTGATTGCAGGAATTATGGGGGCTGGTTATGCCCTTCAAGCGTGGCGTAAAACTAAACTGGGAGCGCTCGCAATTGATAAGTTTTTGTTTAAGCTGCCGATTTTTGGCAAGATCAAGATGATGACAACGATGGCCGAGTTTACCCGCACGCTGGCTCTATTGGTTTCGGCGGGAGTCGCGTTGGTTGAAGCTATCCGAATTGTGAAAGATGTGGTGGGGAATACTGTGATGCATAATGCTTTGGAAGTGGTGGCTGGCGAAGTGGAGAAAGGAAATGCATTGGCGGTATCTCTTGCTAGGCAAGAAGTATTCCCGATGATTGTGCCGCAGATGGTGTCGGTTGGCGAGCAAACAGGGAAATTGGATGAAATCTTGACCCGGGTTGCTGGGTATTTTGAGGTGGAGAGTGAACATGCGATCAAGAATCTGTCGAGTGCGATGGAGCCGATTATTATGGTCATATTAGGACTGGGAGTCGGATTTTTGGTGATTGCGATCGTGGTCCCCATCTACAACTTGACGAGTGCATTCTAATGTGCGCATAATGATTAGATATAGGAGGTAATATATGTTTTTAAGAAAATTAGGTTTCACCATGATCGAGCTGTTAATCGTGATTGCCGTTTTGGGTATCTTGGCGGTTGCTGTCTTGGCGGCTATCAACCCGATTGAGCAGATCAACCGGGGTAAGGATACGGGAACTAGATCGGATGCGGAGCAATTATTATCCGCAGTTGATAGATATTATGCTGGTAGAGGTTATTATCCATGGATGGCTGATAATGAGTCGGAGAATCTTGCGGCAGCGTGGGTAGAGTTACAAGGGACCGCTACAACGACTATTGCTGTGGGTGCGGACGGTGAGGATATGTTGGCAAATTTGTCGAGCGGAGGGACTTCTGAAGTAAAAGAGTCATTTATAACGAGAATTATTAATGCTGAGCAAACTACACCTTTGAGAATTTTCAATGAGGGAAGTTTGAGTTCTGACTCGACTTATATTTGTTTTACTCCGAAATCAGCATCGTTCAGGGAAGAAGCGTGGAAGAGGTGTTCTGATGATGGTGTAGCAAGAGCGTTGCCAGGGGATTTCCCTCCACTCGCCTGTCCGGCAGGTGGAACTTGTGCAACGGCTGCTACTTCAGATCTTGCGACTGCGTGTTTTATTTGTCTGCCATAACTAGTAAAGAAACTGATAAAATGTGAGGATGGGGTTACTCATTCTCACATTTTTTTTTGGGGCGGCGGTTGGAAGCTTTGTCAATGTCTTGGTTGAGCGGTCGATTGCGGGGAAGGATTGGATTAAAGGTAGAAGCAAGTGTGATCACTGCGGTAAAACCCTCGCTTGGTATGACATGATTCCCCTCCTCTCTTACTTGTTCTACCAAGGGAAATCACGCTGCTGCCACAAACGTTTGTCCTGGCGTCACCCGCTGGTTGAACTCTTGTTTGGCACTTTGTTTGTGTGGTGGCTTTTGGTTGGGTTTATGTTCTTTCGCTTGGCTGTCACTCCCCTATTGGTCATTCAACCGTTGTTTTGGCTGATAACGGGAGTAGTTCTACTGATTGTGGCGGTAGCGGATGCGTACGGCGGAGTGATTTTGATGCCATTAGTCAAAATCGGAGTAGTGAGTGTAGTAGGGTATCGGATAATTCTGTGGTTGTTTGGACAGTACCAACTGGTGGATGGAGGGCTTGCTTTGTTGGCGGGACTCGGGTATGCAGGATTTTTGGCGGGACTGCGGTACTTGACCAAAGGACGCGGGATGGGAGAGGGAGACCCGTATTTGGCCTTTTTACTTGGAGTATTGGTAGGCTGGCCAAGAACACTGGTTGCGGCACTTTTGGCTTTTGTGGTCGGGGCAATCGTGGGAATAATTTTGATTGGACTGGGGAAGAAAAAAATGGGTTCGACCATCCCCTTTGGGCCGTTTATGGTGTTGGGAGCCACCCTGGCTTTGTGGTGGGGAGAAGCTATTATTCGTTTCTTACTAGGATAGAAGTGGCAAAGTGAAGGCTGGGACTCTCCCCTAAGCGGAGATTGGCGGAAGTAAGGGATAAATCAAAAGCTAAATTAATTAGTCGAGGATTAGTGTTGCTTGGTTCACAGTTGAGGTCAAAGTTGGAAACTGTCTGGTTGGCAGGCGTTAAGGCGGCGGAGTTACTGGCAATAGCGGTCCCGCTTAGGGCCAGAGTAGTAGTTTCTCGGTCTTGGTTGACCAAAACGATAGTGTTGGTGGTGGAGTTGCAACTAGTTACTTCGCGGGAGTTTCTGATTAAACTTTGGATTTGGGTGATGGTGTAGTCTCCGGCAGCTTTGATTTTGCTTTGGGCACGGATCCTGGCACTGTTAGTAAGACTAGTTAAAAGAACTGCTGAGATGGCAAGTCCCAAAATACTGGTCAGGCCGACCACGACCAAGAGTTCGATCAGCGAGAAACCGGACTTTGTTTTAGTTAATTCCATTGGGAAAGCTCCAATTCGAGACTGGTAGTACGAGTAGTATTGGCTTGCCAAGAGGGGGTGATTACGCCGGAGATGATGCCGCTGGCGCGACTGGCGAGGTTGAGAGTGAGTTCACGAGTAATGGTGGTACCCGTGATGTAGTTAGTGGAGCTACAAGCGCCTTTAGCTAAAGTGGTAAAAGCAGCGATGGTGGGAGCTGGCAAAGTGATCAGGCAGTAGCTGACAGTATTACTTCCAGCGGCATCGGTAACTAGTTTGGCGGTAAAGTCGGTCCAGCCAAGGAGGCTTTTCTCGGCCCGGAGCCAGTCGGCTGCTTGGTAGGCATATTTGTTGGCAACGGAGAGCTGCCGGGCATAGGTGTTTTGTTTGATGGTGTAGTTGAGGAGTGACAAAGCAGCGACAAAACAGACCATGATGAGGCCGGCGGCAATGGTAGTTTCGACGATAGATTGGCCCAGCAGTTTGCGCATATTTAATCAATCCCTAAATATTCGATGGTGCCGCTTTGGGTTAGTAAAAAACTGGCGGTGGCGCCAGTACTGGAAGTAACTACAAGCGTCAAAGAGGTACCACCCCCTAAGTCGACTCCGCCTGAAAGAGGGCGGAAAATAATCGTGGCGGAAGTAATAGAAGTGACATTGGGGATAGTAATTGTCTCCAACGTTACTGTGTCGCCATCGCAAAGAGAACTGGTGACTAGAGTATTCGTACTGACAACAACTCTTTCACCTAAATAAATGCCATCACATTGTTTGTCACTGATTTGCGCCCGTTTTTGGGCGGATTGGAAGGTGCTCATTATCAATTCGGCGGAGTTATTGACGGTTTGGCGATCAGCGGCTTGGCGGTAGGCTGAGAGGCCGGCTACCACCAAAATAGCGGTAATGGCGCTGATAATAAGGAGTTCTACCAGGGTAAATCCCGGAAGATATTTAGGGATTGGTGGCGGCATATGAGCATGTCCCTGTTCCACAAGTTCCGGTTCCACAGGAGATAGGTGTAGTAGTAACTTCAAGAGCGGCACAAAGAACATAGGTGGTGGCGGTAGTGCGAATATAACCATAGAGATAGCCGGCTTTGGGATCGGAGGGGATGGTGGTTAAGTAAGTCGGGTAAAGGACACCGGAGTTTTTCCAGGTGGCGGTAGTTGGATAGCTACCATTTTCGGAACGGTAGGTTTCGAGGGCTTGACGAATTTGTTCGAGATCAGTTTTGCGGCGACTGTCACGAGATGTTTGGAGCGCACGGACGTAACTGACACTCCCGATCCCGATCAGGGTGATGATAATGGTCGAGACGACTAAGAGTTCGATTAGTGTAAAGCCTTTTTTCATATCCCTCCTATTGTTGATTTTGGACACAATAAAGTGTACCGGCAGAATTCCAGGTACAACCAGAAGCGGCTCCGGCAGTAGCATTGCCTTTGGTGGTTTCTTCGAGGGTAGCGCAGATACAATAGCTGTCGGTATCGATTGTGCTGGTTTGGTATTGGGTGTGAGGAGAAGGTTTGGGGTCACTGGGAACTGGCTGGGGACTAAAGGCGGTGGCAACCGCAGCATAGCTGCCGGCGCCGGTGGTGGCATAGTACTGTTCGAGAGTAAGCTGGATGGTTTTCATATCGTTACGACGTCGGGCGTCGCGGCTTTTCTTTTGGGCGTTGATGTAGCTGGTCATGGCACTAGTAATTAAGACACCAATGATCGAGATCACAACTAGAAGTTCGATGAGGGTGAAACCTTGGCGGCGCATAAAAAACCTCCTTATAGATTATTCGGCACAAACAACGTAATCAGTTGATTCAGTGACTGTGTAACCGTCAAGAGCAGTTTCGCACCTTGCTTGAGAATCGGCGATCTCGGAGTCTGATTGGTTTTCGAGAGTAGCGATCAGGGCGAACTGATCGGTATCAGCAGAATAGTAATAGTATGTAATAGGGTTGCTAGCACTACTGGAAGGGTCGAGAGGGAGCCGGTTCATGTAGACGGTCCCGCCGTCGGTAAAGGTACTTCCCCACTCACAGACTGAGACCCCACAACCTTGGATCTTGTAGGTGCTGGTGCTTGAGGGGGGGAAACCCTGATTATCGTTGTAGTAAAGGCGGAGGGATTGAGAGACAGCGTGAAGATCGTTTTTGCGGCGGGCATCACGGGCGCGTTCCCGGGCACCTTGGAGGTTGGATAAGACTAGGGCAGCCAAAATCCCGATAATGGCGATGACAACTAGGAGTTCGATTAGGGTAAAACCAAGTTTTTTTATCATGGGAGGTTACTACTGGTAATTTTGTAATTGCACACGACGGTACCACAATCTATTGGGGGATCAAAGACTTCGATAGCGGGATCATCGCTGTTTTGAAGGCGACCATAGAGAGTAAAACCGGTACCGTCGGAAGCATAGTAATAGTTACCGGTGGGAGCTTCGGGAAGTTTGGCAAAATATATGGTAGTACCATCGGTAAAGGCTGCTCCCCAAGTAAGATCAGTGGTTGGATAAGTGCGATGATCGTTTTGGTACGCTTCGAGGCTTTTAGCAACCTGAGCAAGATCGGATTTGGTTTTGGCGTCTTGAGCTTTGATTCTAGCGGATTGGAAACTGCCAAAGCCGATGACCGAGAGAATACCAAGGATGGCCATTACTACAAGAAGCTCGATTAAAGTAAAACCTTTCACTCTTTGAGTATGGCGTAATTGACGGATGGGGTCAAGTTTGCTTTGATAGAGGGGTGAAACAAAAAGAATTGCAGAGTGGGCAGGTGGGATTGGTCTTGTTGGTAGTCATGGGGTTATTGATTTCCTTAGTATTATCGGTAGCTCTACGGAGTTTGGCCGATACGACTTTGTCCAGGCAGGAAAGAGAGAGTGGAGCGGCTTTTAGTTTGGCTGAGGGAGGAATCGAGAATGCTCTCAATGAACTTAGACAAGGGACGGTGAATACGGGTAATGTAACTATTGGAGACAGTACGGGGAATGTCACTGGTTTTTATAAAGTTCAGGAACTACAATCTCACTCCCTGTATTTGGCTGAGGGCGATACTGCCCAGATAGATTTGACGGATTATACTGGAGCTACCATTACTTTGAGATGGACTAAAAAGAATACGGCGGAAGATCCTGGGTGTGGAGTAGAAGGTAGTGGGACGGTACCGGCAGCTATCGAGGTAACTCAGATTCCAACGACAGGAGCAACAAAGCGGGCATATTACAACCCATCGAGTTGCCATGCTGCTTTAACTACCAGCAATAGTTTTGCGGTGAGTTCGGGGGTCAATGCGACTTATTTAAGTGCCAAAAATCATCCGATTGAGGTGGGAAGTGAGGGGGTATTGAGAGTAAAAATGATTTATCATGGAGCAACCCTGCAGGTTGTGGGGGCGGCGGGAAGTCCGCTAACGACTCAGTTGTATTTGGTTAAATCGGTGGCGGGCGGCGGGGACGCTAAACAGGAAATCGAAGTTAAGAGGGGGCTCGATGCCTCGGGAAGCGTATTTGATTACGCGGTATTTGCGGCTGGGACTATTGTGAAATAGAGAGGCTAGTATATAGTAGAAGATAGCATAGATAACATTTAGAGGAGTAATCTGCCCATGGGATCATTTTTTGCTTTGGATTTGGGGGCAACCGCAATTAAGGTGTGTCAGCTGACTTTGACCGGAACCAAGGGGTTTGTGTTAAATGCCATAGGGGGAGTGAGTAACCCGGCGGGGTCACTGGATTTTGCCGATCAGCAGGTGGTATTGAGTGCAACTGGGGCGGTGAAACAGGCACTTAAAGAGAGCGGGATTAGAGAAAGAAGAGTGGTAGTGGCAGTACCGGAGGCCAAGGTATTTAGCCGGATAGTCGAAATGCCTAAAATGTCGGATGCGGAGCTAGCCAGTGCAATCAAATGGGAGGCGGAGCAGTTTATCCCGGTACCAGTTTCGGAAGTAGAGATTGATTACACGGTAGTTAAACAGGCAGCGGCAGGTAAAGAAGGGAAGATGAGTGTGTATTTGGTTGCGGCTACGAAGAAATATTTGACCGAAGTGACGGATTTGGTGATTGGGTGTGGGCTAGAGCCGATTGCGATTGAAAGTGAGATGGTGGCCCTAACCCGATCGCTTACGTTTGGAACGCCGGACGTTACTAGTATGTTGGTCAATTTGGGATCGTTATCGAGTGTACTGGCGATAGTTGACCATGGAGAATTGGTATTTTCGTATGTGGCCCAAATCGGCGGAGTAGCCTTAACCAGAGCCTTAGCCCAATCGCTGGCACTTCCCCTACCCCAGGCTGAAGAGTACAAACGGACCTATGGATTAGATGAAACGATGATGGAAGGAAAAGTCCGAACGGGGTTACTTTTGGCTCTGGAATCATTGGTCGGAGAGATGAGAAAAGCGATGGAGAACTATTTAACCGTGCAAAAAACCAAGGTTGACCGAGTGGTGTTATCGGGAGGTGGGGCTTATCTACCAGGACTACCGGCATATTTGTCGGGAGTGTTTGGGGGGATTGAAGTGGTGATGGCTGACCCTATGGCGTGGGCGAAGCCGGTAAAGGGAGTGGTGATCCCCAAGGACCGAGCTAGTTATGCGGTCTCGATCGGGTTAGCTATGCGGGTGTTTTAGGAGTTATTATGGCCAATTTACAAGTTAATTTGCTAAAGAATAAGCGCACCCTAACGGAGAAGGATTATCAGCGGGAACGAAACTACTTGCGGCTCAGTTTGGTAGCGGGAATTAGTGTCGGAGTAGTGGTAGTGGCGCTTACTCTTTGGAACTTTTTTATGAAGCAGAAGCTAACAAACGTTCAGGGGGAAATTGCCCAGGCAGCTGCCGAGTTGCAGGCATTCACCCAGGCTAACGCAGAGCAGCTTTATTTGAAAAGCCGATTGGGATTGATTACAGAGTTTTTGGATGATCAGTCATTGGCACGGCAGGCATTGCAGGAACTGTTCGCGATTGTGATCCCGGGAGTAAATATCAGTAGTATGGAGTTTTTGGATGGTTATACGGTTCGAATCCAGCTCACAGCCTTGGATGTATCCGCGTTTAATGCGGCGATTGATTACTTTAAACAGGAGAACTCGTTTTTTAGCCAGGTAGTTTCGCGCGGAGTTAGCCAGGATTCTGAACAAAATTATCAGTTGACACTTGATTTAAGTATAGCGAAAGGTAGTTAGATGAAGGAAAACGTTTTGACAGGATTGATTACACGTCACCGCAGTTTGGTCTTGGCTATAATTATTGCGGGAGTCGCGGGATTGATGATTTTGCTGGTGGCTTTGCCACTAATAGGATCCATTAACAAAACGACCAAACAGCTACGGACTAAAACTGAAGAACTGGAAGACTTGGCGAAGAAAGTTAGTATTTTGGCAGGAATTGATCAGAGTGTCTTAAAAGAGAGGGTAACCGTGTTGGATGCGGCTTTGCCACCTAAGCGGGATGTGATGCTGTATTTGACGGCAATTAGTGGGTTGTCGCAGGAATTGGGGGTCAGCTTTGGCGGAATTAGTTTGGAGGGAGGAGAGATCAAAGCGGCCAGCACAAGTGCTACTACCAAAGGGAAAACAGCCAGAACGCCAGATTTGAAGCTGGATAGTTTGGATACAGAAATCAAGATTACCGGCTCACAGGAGAGTATTTATGCGTTTTTGCGAACGGTTGAAACTACCTTACCACTCATGCAGATTGGGGATGTAAAAGTAAGCGCCAGCGAGGAGGGAGAATACACCCTGTCCCTGGGGTTGGGGATGTTGTGGGCGGGAGCGGACTCTGTGGGGGTAAAAGGACAGATTACCCTATTTGATCAAAAAGAAGAGGAATATTTTACCCGATTATCTGGGTATCGCCGATATGTAGCGCCAGAACTTGCAGAGACAGCAGGAGAGGTAGTTGGGAGAGCTAGTCTTTTTACACCTCAACCGTAAGACCATCAGTAGGAGGAACCTCTTCGGGAGCAGGAGCTTCTTCGGGAGCAGGAGTGGGTTCGGTAGGTTCGGTGGGAGCGGAGTTTTCGGAAAGGACTGAGACGCGGACGTGAACACCCTTTTGGATGGCGATCACCCGCATAATGGTGCGGATAGCTTTGATAACTTTGCCTTCTTTGCCAATAATTCGGCCAACATCGTCACTGTGAACGGTAATAAGATAGTTGGTAGTACCGGCTTCGTCAGCCGTATCGATTTTGACATCGTCTGGGTGAGTTACGATATTTTTGAGAACAAATTCGAGGACTTCTTGCATGGGGCTCCTTGATTAATATAGATAATAGATGTTAGATTTTCTTGGTTGATTTGGGTTTTTTGGCAGCAGGAGCGTTTTTACTGGCGAGATTACGGACGGTGCTAGTGGGCTGGGCGCCGAGACTAAGCCAGTGAAGATAGGCGGTGTGATCAAGTTTGATTTGGGAGGGGTTGGTACTGGGATTGTAGAATCCGAGCTGTGCTTTGTTGGTTCCGGTCAGTTTACTGTGTTCTTCTTGGACGACGATACGGTATTGGGGTTGTCCCTTTTTGCCGACGCGTGAGAGTTTGATTTTGAGCATAGGTGGTATTGTATCAAGATTTGGTGATCTGCTCAAGGGTGTGATAAGCGGCGTCCTCTTGGGCGGCTTGTTTGCTCTTCCCCTGCCCTTCGGCATAATTCTTGCCATCGATGGTCACTTGCATGACAAAATTTTTGTCATGATCAGGACCAGATTCGGTCAAGAGAGAATAGAGAGGAGTTGCTTTATATCTGGCTTGAGCGATTTCCTGCAGAAGTGATTTGTTGTCCTTGTAGGCTTGGGTTTTGAGAATGGTTTTGGTTTGAGGGAGAAGATGAACTTCGAGAATTTGTTGACAAGGAACGAGTCCTTGATCGAGATAAAGAGCCCCTAAAAAGGCTTCGAAGGTGTCGGCGAGGATAGAAATATTTTGGCGGCCGCCGGTAGCTTCTTCGCCTTTACTCATTAAGAGGAGGGGGGGAAAGCCTAGCTCGGTAGCCACGAGTGCGAGACTTTCGGTGCGAACGAGGGCGGCGCGCAGATTAGTGAGCATACCCTCCTGGAAATCGGGATAGGACTCAAAAAGATATTGAGAAACAATCAGTTCAAGAACTGCATCTCCTAAGTATTCCAGGCGTTCATTACTTTCTTCAAAATCTTTGGATTCGTTGAGATATGAGCGGTGAACGAAAGCGTTGTGGATCAAGTGTTCATTTTTAGGAGTTAAGTTAAGTTGAGATAAAAGCGGGACGAGATTATTTTTCGGCATGAAGTCCTTTCAGAATAGTGCCAAGGACACCATTCACAAAACTAGCACTGCTTTCGGTACCGTAGGTTTTGGCGATCTCGACAGCTTCGTCGATCACTACTTTGGGAGGAGTGTCGGAATGGAGAAGTTCGTCGGTAGCAACTCGCAGAATAGCCAGATCAATTTTGTTAATTTTGGACAGCGGCCACTCGGGAGCGGCGAGGCTGATCGTGGGATCGACGGGAGTAGTAAAACCAGGGTGAAAACTCTGGGAAAATTGAGCTTGAACTTGGAGAATTCTCTTTTTGTGACGAGGGTCGGAGGAGGTTTTCATGAGTTATTGGTTGCAGTTAGCGCAGAGGGAATGGGAACGTTTGGATTGACCACAGTTTTTGCAGGTGGTGAGTTGGGGAAGCTGGAGTTTGATACTGGCGCGGCGCTTGCCTTGGCGACGAGTAGACCAGCGACGTTTGGGTAGCGGTGTCATATAGAGAGCATTTTAACAGCTTCGGCAGTTTGGCGCAATAAAGCTTGATCATAGATAGAGGCAAAACGGAGGGAGAAGAAACCATGCTGAGTAGTACCGTAGAGTTCACCAGGGCCACGGGAAGCAAGATCAAATTCGGCCAGTTTGGCACCGTCCTTTTCCCGGACAAAATAGGCAAGACGCGCCAGCGCTTTCTCGCTAGGCTGATGCGCAAAGAGGAGACAGTGGCCTTGTTTGCCACCGCGACCGACTCGACCTCGAAGCTGATGCAGGGTAGCTAAACCAAAGCGATCGGCATTTTCGATAACCATAATATTGGCTTCGGGGATATCAAGACCAACTTCAATCATGCTGGTGGCAACGAGGATTTGGGTGTGGCCGTCTCGGAAAGCTTGCAGATGAGCAGTTTTTTCACTACCTTTCATTCTCCCGTGCATAATATCAACAACGAGATCGGGGAAGCGAGCGGAGAGATCTTTTTCTAGTTTTTTGAGTGATTGGGTGGCGGAGGTCTCGTCGTCTTCGGCTTGATCAATCAAGGGGACGACGACAAAAGCCTGGTTTTGATGAGTAAGAACTTCCTGGCGGATCCAGTCGTAGGCGGCAACTCGTTTGTCTTCGGTAACATGGTAGGTTTTGACGGGAAGACGGTTTTGGGGGAGTTCGTCCAAGCGGGAAAGCGAAAGATGACTAAAGACAGTCATAGCGAGAGTGCGAGGGATGGGGGTCGCGGTCATCATCAAAAAATGGGGGGCGGGATTAAGTTTGGTTAGGAGTAAGCGCTGATCGACCCCAAAGCGATGCTGTTCGTCAATAATAACAAGACCGATATTGTGGAAGTTGGAGATTTGTTTGAGCAAAGCGTGAGTGCCGATCACGATGTCGGCATCCACATCCCCCTTGCTTACACTGGTGAGGAGGGAAAGAGTACAGCGGGAGCCAAGAAGAGAAGAGAAGTTGGCAAAGAGTTGCTCGGCAAGAATTTGGGTAGGAGCCATGAGTAGGGTGCGGCGAGAAGAGTAGTGGGTGAGAAGTGCTGAGTAGGCGGCAACTAAGGTTTTGCCACTCCCCACTTCGCCAGATAGTAGGCGATGCATGGCGAGAGGTTGGGAGAGGTCGGCGGTAATTTCCTGAATCACCCGGGATTGGGCGGCGGTTGGGGTAAAGGGAAGCGAAGCGATAAAATCGGCTAGCTCGGGTTGGTTGAGGGAGAGAGGAAGAGTTGGAACTTGAGCCAATTCGCGATTTTTGAGTGCCTCTTTTTGAAGAGCAAAAAGTTCATCAAAGGCTAAACGGTGAATGGCATTTTCGAGATCGGACTTTGATGAGGGAAAGTGGATTGAGCGAATGGTTGTGGCAAAATCGAGAAGAGAATAGCGGTTTTGAATGGCTAGAGGAAGCGGGTCAGGAGAAAGATGGTCCAGGGCAGATTTAATTAAATTACGGAGGTGACCAGATTTGAGAGTGCCGAGCGGGGTGTAAATAGGCTGGATTTCGTCGATCGGCAAGGAGGGATTCTCCAACCTAAGTTTGGTCAGCTGGGGATTTACTATTTGGAGTCGGCCGGAGAAGGAATCGAGCTGACCGCGAACTAAGTAGGTGGTAGCGGGTGAGACTGAACGGGTCACAAAGGGTGAATTAAACCAACGGATGGTGAGAGTGCCAGTTTCGTCACGGAAAGTGCTCAGCTGAGTACTCACGCGGCCGGTGTGATGGCTTACGGGACGAGATAATTGGCCTTGGAGGCTGACCCACTCACCCTGTAGTACGGTCTTGGCAGTTTTAGCGTAGTACGTGCGATAGGTGCGAGGATAGTAGATTAAGAGTTGGGGGATGGTAGTAATCCCGTGAAGATTAAGAAGGTGAAGAGTCTTCTCCCCTACCCCAGGAAGATCGATTAATTCCATGTATTCAAGTATAGCTTAGCCAAAGAAAAAGGGGGCGAAAGACATGGAAATGAGGGCCAGAGTGGAGATCGCGGTGATGATAGTCCAGATTTTGCGCTGTTTTTTGGTTAGAGTCATATTTTAATCTCCAGTTACGAGGCGACGGCGAATAGACTTGCCAAATTTGAGTTCACTACCCGAAACGACTGATAAAGGATCGGTAATTTTCTGGCCATCAATTTCTACACCTCCCTGTTCGATGGTGCGCTTGATGTCGCTATTGCTCACTCCAAGATCAGCGGTTTTTAACGTTTCGAAGAGGTTGGCTTTCAGAGTAATCGGTGATTGGGAGGGATCAATCCCTTTAGGTTGAACCACGGTTTCGAAATGACGGGCCGCTGTTTGGGCGCCATCTTCCCCATGAAATTGCTTAGTAATATCAAAGGCTAGCTTTTTCTTGTTCTCTACCGGTTGGGTGGGGTCTAGAGCATCAACTTCCTCTAGGGAAACATTGGTCAAAAGCTCAAAGTAGGTGGTGATGAGATCATCCTGGACGGCCATAATTTTGCGGTACATCTCTTCGGCCGTGTCGGTTAGCCAAATACAATTGCCGGAGGATTTGCTCATAGTTTTGCCATCGGTACCGAGAATCATGGGGACGGTAAGCACGTATTTTTCGCGGTTGTTCATTTTCCGTTGGAGTTCACGCCCTACGAGCATGTTAAATTCTTGATCGGTGCCGCCAATTTCAAGATCCACATCCATAACAACGGAATCGTAACCTTGGAGTAAGGGGTACATGGTTTCGTGATACCAGACAGGATCGTTTTTAGCGATCCGACGGGTGAAAGAGTCTCGTTTAAAAAGTTGAACGGCACTGATGTTACTGGCGACATGAATAATGTCTTTGAGAGTCATCTTGGTAAGCCAGTCACCGTTCTGGCGAACCTCGACCTTGTCAAAGTCGATAATGGGCGAAACCTGATTTTTCCATTCCTGAATATTGGCTTCGACCTCTTCGGGAGTGATGAGCTTGCGGCCGGTGTCTCGCAAGCTGGGATCACCGACGAGGACGGTCCCGGTGCCAAAGAGGAGAATAACTTCGTGGCCGGCATTGGCAAAGTCCATAAGTTTGCGGAAACCGATGGTATGACCGAGATGGAGATTTTTGAAGGTAGGGTCTACTCCTTGATAGAGACGGATTTTTTTGCCGGTGATTAATTTTTCCAACCCCTCTTTAGAAGGGAGAATCTTGGCGACGCGACGAGTTAAAAGATCTTTATTGGTTTTCATAGGACTCCTAGTATTGTATCAAATATTTTTAATCCAGTGATCTAATACCATTTGCACTTTACTTAAACTTTTTTCACTCACCCACTCGTTTGGACCATGAAGATTTTTTCCTACTGGGCCAAAGACTATGGCTGGGATATTTCGCGCTGTAGCGTGTCGTGCGTCTGAACTACCGTGTTCGAAACCAAAAATTGGATTGATCGAATTGGTTTTGAGTGAAAGGACGAATGATTCACACAACTTACTTCTATGTGAACAATTGATCGGGGATTCAAGTTTGAGAATTTTAACTTTACAGTCTTGGAATATTTTCTTTAGATCAGAAATAATTGTTTGCGGATCATCCTGTGGATTCCACCTGATGTCGCACCAGAGAGTAGCAGACTCTGGGACTTGATTAATAGCAGTGCCACCGGACAGCAAAGAGAAGTTGAAGGTAGTTGATCTAGTTTCGTGAGTAGGAGTAGGATGCTTGAGGCGGAACTTAGTTAGAGAATGGGTCAATTTTTCGAGAGCATTATCCCCTCCCCAGGGCCGAGAGCCATGACATGCTTTTCCTTCTGCAATAATTTTTAATTGAATAATTCCCTTCGCATGAACGATCATTTGTTCATTAGTGGGTTCGAAAAATATGCCCCCTTTTAACTTGGGCATTTTTTGTAAAACAAGTTTGGTGGTATCACCTCCAACTTCCTCATCAACAACTAACATAAAAGTTATATGTTTGTCGTTTGCCAGTGAAACCCAGTGCTTAGAATTGGCGAGGATGATGGCGCAGCTACTTTTGGTGTCTGCAGAGCCTCTACCCCAAATTTTTCCCTTGCTGACTTTGGGAATAAATTGAGAGGGCTTACCTGGCACGACATCAAGATGAGAATTGATGAGCCAAGTGGTTTTCCCTAAATCGAGCTCTCCCCAGATAAGGATGGGTTTTTTGTGTAGCGATATTACCTTTGATTTAACTTTCTGCAGATTTAAGACATGGTGAGCTTCGTGGATGATTTGTTTGCATGCTTTCGTATCCCCCGTGACCGAGGGGATGTGGATAAGCTTTTGGAGAATGGATGAGACGGAATGATTATTCATGACCAGTTCCCCCAAATTTTGCCGTCCTTATCTGTCCAAAACCCACTCAGACCATGGCCGGTCGTGTTGAGATCTTGATTGCCAAGCTGGGTAAACTGATCGGCAATATTTGGAGGTCGCGACGGACAGCAGGCGCAAGTGCGTCGGTAATTTTGGAAGGAGCAACTTTCGTGTCTTTGCCAACGGTCCCGAATAAGATAATGGGTTTGCCGTTTTCTCCCTGACGGTGGTCGATCCCACACATGACAATACGCGGGTTGGTGAGTAAAGTACCCACTAATGCGAGATTGGCATCGGTTACTTCTATGGGGAAGAGAGTGAACCCTTCTTTAAACTGTATATCTTTGGCAGTCCAGATTTCGGACAATGTTGACCCGTTGGTGTCGGGAACTATGATTTGAAAAGGTTCATCCTGAACTAGTTTGACTCTCTGGACTCTCCCCCGTAGATCTCGATTGGTCAGCGTGGACAGCACCATTTCGGTGGCTGTTCGCCCTGGTTGCCGATCGCTTCGGGCCAGAATAAAACTTTCATTGCGGACGGGCCCTCCATGGTTAAAGAACGGCGCCAGCGCATGAGGCACTAGATCTAAAAGTTCGAAGCAAATATGTTGAGTTGCTTCTCCAGAGGGAATACCACCGAATTGTTCTGCAGCCCGAACTTCTGCTACGATAGGTGCGTCTGAATTATTTTTAAGGTGGGCAAGACTGGCTAGGAGCATAAGCAATTTGCCATTACCTTTTTCTAGCGAGACAGCTCGTCCTATCTCTACATCGCCGTTTGGTTGATGGACGAGAGAGGCCGTAGCCACTAATTGACCTTCTCTTTTGGCTAGCCAAGTTTGCAGATTCCCCGATTCGATATCGCGAGTAATATCTCTAACCCGGTTAGCAATGCCATGATTGACGTAGACAGCCCTAAGTAGAGAAATCATATGTGTGGCCGTATCTGCCGGAGGAAGAGTGCCAGGAGGCATCACTTCGATTTCCGGGTGTGTCTCTATAACATCGGCTATATGAGCCGAGATAAATTCTTTGTTCATAGATATCCTTTTAATAACAAATAAGCCCCTGCCTACCACCAACCATAATTGGGAGTAGACAGGGGCCTGCAAGTGCGGCGATACCAACCCTGCTTCGTTACTTTTAGCTATAAAAAATCCCGCTAAACACGGGATCTGAAATAACTGAGAGTAACCTCATTTCCAGATGCTCTGTTTCTTGTGTGACACATCTTAGTCTGATTACGGGGACTACCGTGTCTGATTTTGTCAGACCTGCTTCGGAGAGTAAATTCGGACTTGAGTTCTTGGATGTCTTGCAGCAACCGACATCTTTCTGATTACCCGCTCAAGCCTACTATTGGCTCCATCAACGCTTTCCTATTAACTTGTCCTATAAATATAACACTATTTTTTGCTGTGTCAAATTTGCTCTGGTAACTGGTTCGGGTTATACTCTAAGCTATGCAGGAGTGGAAGCAAGTGTGGAATCAGCGGCGGATGGGGAATCGGAGGCGGAGGTGGGATAGACAGACAATATTAAAAAATTTGGGAATTCTGGCGTTGTTTGGAGTTTTAGCCGGAATTATTTTAGTCATTATTTTGTTTGCTTGGACGGCAGCCTCGCTGCCTAATCCTAATAAAGTGGTCAGAAGAGAAGGATTTAGCACTAAGATAGTCGACCGGGAGGGTAAGACTCTGTATGACTTGTACACGGATTACAATCGACTTCCAGTGGCTTTGACGGAAATTCCTCAGGTGATGCAACAAGCCACGATCGCGATTGAAGATAAGGAATTTTATTCCCACGAAGGTTTTAGTATGTGGGGAATGATTAGAGGACTATCACGGGGGGTGACGAGAGGTCGAGCTCAGGGCGGCAGTACTTTGACTCAACAGCTAGTTAAAAATGTACTGTTAACGTCGGACAGATCACTGGTCCGCAAGTTTAAGGAGTTGGTATTGGCACTGCAAATTGAGAAGAAATTTAGTAAAGACGAAATTCTGACGATGTACTTAAACGAAGCGCCATATGGAGGGACGGCGGTGGGGATAGCAGCGGCAAGTGAGCGCTATTTTGGCAAGGAGCCGAGAGATTTGACCCTGACTCAAGCTGCGATTTTGGCAGGAATGCCGCAAGCTCCGTCACGCTATTCGCCATACGGAACGGATAACCAAGCTTATGTGGCTCGAGCGACCGCGGTTCTACGACGGATGCGGGAGGATGGATACATTGATAAGCAAGCGGAAGAATTGAGTGTATCCGAGTTACCCAAAGCCGAGTTTCGTGATCAATCGGTGGCGATTACAGCTCCTCACTTTGTGTTTTACGTGAAAGAACAGCTGGTTGAACTTTTGGGAGAAGCGGTAGTAGAAGAAGGTGGATATACAGTGACAACTACTCTCGATTCTGAATTGCAGGATTTTGCCCAAACGACGGTGACCGAAGAAATCGACAAGCTGGCGAGTATGAAGATCGGGAATGGGGCGGCAATGGTCATAAATCCGCAAAATGGAGAAGTCTTGGCCATGGTGGGATCTAAAAATTATTTTGCCGAGGATTATGATGGGAAGGTCAATGTAGTCATGTCCCTGCGCCAACCAGGAAGTGCGATCAAGCCAGTAACCTATGCGACTGCCTTTACCAAAGGCTACTCACCTTCGAGTATGCTACTCGATGTGCCGACCAAGTTTCCGGGAGCAACGGCCGAGGAATTTTATGAACCAAGGAATTATGATGGCAAGTTTCATGGACCGGTACAGCTTCGCTTTGCATTAGGCTCGTCTTTGAATATCCCGGCGGTTAAATTACTGTCGTTGATCGGACTGCGCGATATGCTACAAACTGCCTACGATATGGGACTGGAGACTTTGGCACCGACTACCGAAAATATGAAACGCTTTGGGTTGTCGGTAACCTTGGGAGGCGGAGAAGTTAGACTGTTTGATTTGGTGAGAAGTTATGCGGTGTTTGCGAACGGAGGTGAGCGGGTGACGCCGATTTCGATTTTGAAAGTGGAGAAGAATGGGAAGACAATTTTTGAGACAAGAGAACCTCAGAAAAAGCGAGTTTTGACAGAAGAAGTGGCATTTTTGATCAATCACGTGCTGTATGACAACAATGCGCGCTTACTCACCTTTGGACCAAATAGTTATTTGAATATGAGCGGGCGACCAATTGCAGTTAAGACCGGGACAACCAATGACAAGCGGGATAACTGGACGATTGGATGGAGTACGGGGGCAGTGGTTGGGGTGTGGGTGGGAAATAACGATAACTCAGCAATGAAGGAGGTGGCCTCGGGAGTGACCGGAGCATCGCCAATTTGGCGAAAGATTATGCTTAAGACTTGGGAAAAATATAAGGGAAGCGAGTTTAGTGTCCCAACTGGGGTGGAAGCCAGACAGGTCGATACGGTGTCTGGTTATCCAGAACACGATGGATATTTAGCCCGAGCGGATTATTTTATCCGAGGAACGATCCCGACTGAGCCGGATCCGATTCATACAAAAGTGAAGGTTTGTCGCGCGGATGAAAATAGACTGGCGACTGAGGTGGACGTAGCACGAGGAGAGTATAACGAAAAGGAATATTATGTTTTGGCTAATGAAAGTTCGGCTTGGCAGGACGATATTTGGGCTTGGATTGACTCACAGGGAGACGCTAAGTTTAAGGTGCCACGGGAATATTGCACTGCCAACACGGAGACAGTAATCGGGTTTGAGAAACCAACAAATGAAAGCAAAATTGACAATAATACTTTTGAGGTAAGACTGAGAATAACCACTAGCAAAGAAATTGAGTGGGTTAAGTTATACAAAAATGGGAGTGAGATCGAGAGTTTTGGAAATGAGAAATTGGTAGTGACAAATATAACTTTACCGGATGGAACATATGAGCTTATGGGGAAGGTACGCACAAAGGATGGGAGTGAGACAGAAACTAAGATAAGAATCGGGGTGAAGATGGAGTGGAATTTTGTGCCTTCACCGACCGCTTCGGCTTCGGCGACGCCTTAGGATTTGGAATCGATGGAGAGAGCGGTTTTGAGTGTCTTGAGGATTTGTTTGATTTCGGCGGATGTGTTGCTTTTGGCTGGCCAAGTGAAAGTGAGCAGATAATTGTTAACTTTACCTAAGGGAGTAGCGGATTTACAGTTGATAGTTTGATAGGTAAGAGTAAGAGGATTAAGGGCGGCTAGAATATCAGCGTAGACATAGCGGGGCGGGACAAGAAGAGACAAATCGCGGGATTGCGAGTGCAAAAACTCACTCACGACTGGAGAGTAGGCTTGAGAGAGCGGGAGAAGTAAATCAGGATATAAGGTGTAGAAATGAGGACCAATCGCCCCCACCGTTTTTTGTTTGACCACAATCTGATAGGTTAAAGAAATGTGATAGTTGATGCCAAGCACATGCATAAGAGTGGAAAGTGAGTCGGCAATTTTTTGAGTAGAGACAACCGAGAGATGACGATGTTCCAAATACTTGTCACCTTGTTGGGAAAAGACTTTGCCGATTTCGAAAAGGGCAATGTTTTTGAGCCCATGTTTAGCGTAATAGCCAAGGACATTTTGGAGGGAAGGAACTAGGGAGGAACGAAGCGTATTTTGGTCAGAGGAGGTAGCACTAAGTAGAGTAATAGCGTGATTATCGGGGGAAGCAGTAGTTAGGGAACTAGTAATGTGTTCGTGGGCACCTTTCGCTACCAGCAGATCGCGCAAGCGGTCTTCGAAGCGATAAAGCTCGGGGGTAATGTCTGGGGGAATCGGAGTTGAGAGAGCCAGAGCCGGAAGATTGTCGTAATTATTAATCCGGAGAATATCGGCAATCAAATCGTCTTCGACTTCGACATCGGTCCTAAAGTAGGGAATTTCGACGACGAGGGAGGAAGGGTCTTCTTCGACAATGGAGTAGTCGAGAGCACGGAGAATGCGTTTGACCGTGGGTTTGGGAAGTGTGAGGCCGGAGAGAAGTTGGAGACGAGACCAATGGAGGGTCAGGGTTTGGGGCTTGGGGGGATGGGGATAGTAGTCGTCGTTATCTGTCACAGTGCCACCAGCTAGTTCGAGAATAAGGGAGGTGGCGCGAGAAAGAGCTGGATCAATCAAGCGAGGATCGAGGTATTTGTCGTAGTGACTGACAGTTTCGTTAATGATTTTTAAGCGACGACTGGTTTGGCGGATAATCCGTTGATCGTAGTTACCAGCATCCAAGATAATGTCCGTAGTTTTTTGAGTTACACTGGTACCAACACCGCCAACGATCCCGCCGATGACGGTGGGCAATCCGCCAGACGTTAGAATGAAGACGTTAGAATCTAGTTTTATGTCTGTACCTAGAATAGTGGTTAGTTTCTCCCCGGCACAGGCTGCTCTGATGGTAATATCTTGCCCCGGTAGTTTGGCGAGATCCTGAGCGTGCAGGGGTTGACCGTATTCGACCATGACAAAGTTGGTGACATCGACAATATTGTTGACTGATTTGATGCCGTAGGCCAAAAGACGTTCAGTGAGCCAGCGCGGGGAAGGGCCGACTTTAACCTGGTGAAAAACTTTGGTCGCAAAGCGGCGGACATGGGGAGTTTGGACTCGAATAGCAATTTCGGGTTGAGAGAGAGTTTTTTGTTTAAGTTTGGAAGTTGGCTTGGGAAGTTTGAGAGGTAAATTTTCGAAGGCAGCGAGGTCGCGGGCACAGCCGATAATGCTTAGCCAATCGGAGCGATCCATCCGGTGTTCGAGATCAAGCACGCCAGTTTGATCGAGGGGTTTGTCGAGCATAAGCCCAAGCTGGGTAAAACTGGCGGCAATTTCGCGGGGAGTTTTGTCAATTTTGAGATAATCTTTGAGCCAAATAAGAGGTATTTTCATAGGTAAATTAATTCTCCGCCATAGAGTTTGCGGATATCAGTAATACCAAATTTCGTCATGACTAAGCGGTCAAGCCCCATCCCAAAGGCAAAGCCGGTGTAAATGCTGGGATCAATGCCGCAGGCTTTGAGGGTATTGGGATGGATCATCCCACTACCCAAAACTTCGATAAAGCCACGGTATTTGCAGATTTGGCAGCCCTTGCCATGGCAAAAGTTGCACTCGATATCCACCCCCATGCCGGGAGTGACTTCGGGGTAGTATTTGTAACGAAAACGCAGTTTGATATCTTTCCCAAAGAGAAATTGGTGAAACTCGGTAAGAATGGATTTGAGGTGTTGAATGTTGATTCCTTGGTCGACGACAAAGCCCTGATATTGATAGAAAAAGTTGGTGTTGGTCGTACTATTGGTTTCGTTGCGATAACATTTGCCGGGAACAACAACCCGCAAGGGGGGCTTCTGGCTTGAGAGAATTCTGGTTTCGACGGAGCTGGTGTGAGTCCGGAGCAAAAGATCACCTTCGCGAATAAAGAGAGTGTCCTGCAGATCAGTGGCGGGGTGGCCTTCTGGAAGATTGAGCCGGCGGAAGTTGTACTCGACATTTTCGATTTCGGGACCTTCGCCGATGGAGTAGCCTTGCTGACGGAAGAAATCGTTCATCTCCCGGATTAGAATGGTAGTTGGGTGGAGATGACCGATGGGCTTGATTTGACCAGGAATGGTCAAATCCATAGACAATAGATGCGAGACGTCAGACGATAGTAATTTTGACTTGTCTTTAATTTGCGATTCCTGGGATTGTTTGAGTTGGTTGAGGAGAGGCCCATAAATTTTCTTGTCCGAAAGAGAAAGTTCTTTGAGTTGGCCAAGAAGCTGGGTAGTACTACCCTTTTTCCCGAGGTATTTGAGGTAGAGTGCGTCGAGTTCGGTTGGGGTGTGAACTTGGTCCAGATCTGAGGTAAAACGTGATTGTATTTGGGTAATTTGGGTTTGCATGGGATTATTCTATAACAAACCCTCTAGATACGCCAAAAGCAACCTTCCTGCCAGCGAACCCTTTATGAGTGGGAACGTGCGGATGGTTGCTTCTCGCAAGATATGCATACTACACTATAAGATGGGGAACTGTCAAGAGTTTGATTTAACGCACTTTTTCAACGATTTTGGCAAACGTTTCGGGGTCGGAAGTAGCAATGTCGGCTAGGACTTTGCGGTTCAGGGTAATTTGCTTGGTTTTAAGAAGCGGGATAAAGCGACTGTAGGTAAGAGCGGGATCGATAGCGCGCAAAGCTGCGTTAAGGCGCAAAATCCAGAGAGCACGAAAATCACTTTTGCGGTCTTTTCTGCCTTGAAAACTGTAATCAAGGGCGTGCAAGTAAGCTTCATGGGCCACTTTCCACAAGCGGTTTTTGGTCATGCGGAAGCCGCTGGTTCTGGCTAAAACCTTTTTGTGACGAGCCCGTTTGACAGGAGAGTTTTTGACGCGAGTCATGTTAGATTCCTAGGATGTGTTTAATGTTTTTGGCAATTTGGCCGGTTAAAAATTTGGGGGCTTTCATTCGGCGGATTTGCGCTTTGGACTTGTGCCGGCGAATGTGACGCATATTTTGGGTGCGACGCATAATTTTGCCGGTTTTGGTGATCTTGACTCGACGAGTAAGCGATTTTTTTGATTTACGTTTCATTTTTCAACTTTCTTCTTGCTGGGGTTGAGAATCAAAAAGAGTGTCTTGCCTTGGAGTTTGGGAACTCCGTCAGCGGTGGCCACTCCTTCCAGTTGAGTCATGATCCTTTTGATCAGTTCATGACCGAACTCGACCCGGGTAATTTGACGACCGGTGAATTTTACCACAACTTTAACTCTGTCTCCATCCCCCAGGATTTCGCGAATGCGTTCCAGTCTAGAAGCGAGATCACCTTGGGCGATAAAGGGAGTGAAACGAATTTCTTTGAGATCGACTTTGCCGCTACTGGCTTTGCTGTCACGTTCTTTTTTGGCTTCAAGGTATTTGAATTTCTTGAAGTCAATGACTTTGGCGACCGGAGGAGTAGCTTGTGAGGCGATTTCGACGAGATCCAGTCCCCTCTCCTGGGCGGTTTTGAGGGCTTCTTCGCGGGACATGACCCCAATTTGCTTACCGGTGTCGTCGATAACCCTAAGCTCGGTGGATTTGATAAACTGGTTGATCGGATGAAATTTCATGAGGATATTATAACTTACTCTCGGTCTCTTGGGTTAATTTGGCGATAACTTCATCGAGGGAGAGAGTCAACTGGTCCCCAGCGCGATTTTTGAGAGTCAGAGTATTGGTTTCGACTTCTTTTTTGCCGATGATTGCAAGGTACGGAACCTTGTAATTGCGGCCGCGAAGAATTTTTTTGCCGAGGGTGTTACTACTCTCGTCAATCTCAACCCGCAGACCGGCTTTTGTTAACTCCTTGGCCAGTTTTTGGGTAAAGGTAAGTTCGTGCTCGGAGATGGGGAGGAGAGTGAGTTGGGTGGGTGAGAGCCAGAGGGGGAAGGCACCAGCGTAATGTTCGATCAAGATCCCCAGTAAGCGCTCGGGAGAGCCCAGGATGGCGCGATGTAACGTAACCGGTCGCTGACGCGAGCCGTCGAGAGCCGTGTATTCGAGGTTAAAGCGCTCAGGCTGAACGTAGTCGATCTGAACCGTCGAGAGTTGCCATTCCCGTCCCAAAGCGTCGGTAGCCATCAGATCCATTTTGGGACCGTAGAAGGCGGCTTCCCCAGGTCCATCGTAATACTCGATGTGATTACGCTCCATAATCTTGACGGCCCAGGCTTCGAGTTTGTCCCAGACTTTCGGGTCACCTAAATATTTTTCGGGGTGAGCGGGGTCGCGAGTCGAAAGCCGGTAGCGGTAGGTGAAGCCAAAGGTGTTCATAATCTGCTTGATCATGTCGAGCATCTGATCAACCTCAAAATCGACCTGATCCTCGCGGCAATAGACATGACAATCGTCTTGGCTGAAGGCACGAACGCGAGCTAGGCCGCTAAGTTCCCCCGGTTTTTCGTCGCGGTAGAGCATAGCAAAATCGGTCAAGCGGAGGGGAAGATCGCGGTAACTACGTGGCCGACTGGCATAAATTTCGGCGTGCTGAGGACAGTTCATGGGTTTGAGGAAGAATTCTTCATCGCTGTAGTTACTCACAACCCGAAACATATCGTCTTTGTACTTGTCGTAGTGACCGCTTTTTTTGAACAACTCGGCTTTGGCAATTTGAGGAGTCCAGACCTGAGTATAGGCGAGTTTACTTTGGACGGACTCAACAAAGTTGGTGACGGTGCGCCGAATAAAGGAACCGCGGGCGGTATAGAGAGGTAGACCCGACCCAACGAGCTCGGAGAAAGTAAAGAGATCCAACTCTTTCCCAAGTTTGCGGTGGTCCCGCTTTTTCGCTTCTTCTATTTGCCAGAGGTATTTATCGAGGTCTTCTTGGGAAGAAAAAGCTGTGCCGTAGATCCGGGTGAGCATTTTGTTCTTTTCGTCACCGTGCCAGTAGGCGCCGGCTACGGACAAAAGTTTGAAGGCTTTGATCTCGCCCGGTTTGTCGGTATGGCCGCCGCGACAGAGATCGCGGAAAGTGCCGGACTGATAGACCGTAATCTCCTCCCCTTTGGCGATAATTTCGTCGATGAGTTCAAGTTTATAAGGATTAGCCTTGAATTCGGCTTTGGCTTCGCTGGCAGAAAGTTTGAATTTCTTAAAACTAGACCAGGTCTTGACGAGCTCACGCATTTTCGCTTCGACGAGGGGAAAATCTTCGGCACCAATCTTGAGATGGTCAAAATCGTAGTAAAAGCCGGTTTCAATGGCGGGACCAAGGGTTGGGAGGGCGTTGGGATAAAGCTCCGCGATTGCCGCGGCTAAAAGATGCGCGGCGGAGTGACGCAAGGCTTCGAGCGATGAACGGGCTGAATCTGACATATGGTGAATAGTATACCAGGATTACCGATCGTTTTGGCTAGGGTGTATTAAGCTTTCTTGAGCTTTTCCAGAGCTTCCTTAATCCGATTAATGGGAACTAGTTCTTGATCTTTTGGGTCGGGGATCAATTCAGAAATTTTGGCTATTTCTCTGCCGGTAACCCTGGCATTTTTGGGCTCAGGTTCACCAGGTTTACTTTTTACTTGTTCGTTAATTTTGTTCATATGGATATATTACTACATATGAAGCTAGATAATGGGGAGAGAAAGAAAAGTGGGTCCGAGAGGAGTCGAACCTCTGACCTCCACAATGTCAATGTGGCGCTCTAACCAACTGAGCTACGAACCCAAGATGGAGATATTTTAACAGAAAAATTACCCCGCGCCCATTTGGACGGCGCGCTCATGAGACATACTGTATTTGGTACCGGATTTGGCTACTTGACTCCAGAAATAACCTTGAGTTTTGCGGCCCTTGGCGACACTTAACCAAAGAGAAGCGTCTTCGAGAGATTTGCGCATAAAAACAATCCAGGTTTTGAGTTTGCGGAAGTAGTTCAAGTGGTAGACACCGGCATCGGTCACGTTGTCCATAATGGCGTTTTCGATTTGGGCCTCGACCTGACCCATGGTATTGACCAGCATGGCCAATTCCTGACGGACACCCTCGATTTCCTTTTTCACCTTTTCGTCGGCAAAAGAGAAGAGGACTTGAGTTTCTTTTTGTTTTTGCTGGTGGAAGAGCCGTTCTTGGGAACGAGCTTGTTCGGCGGCATTTTGTTCGCGCTCGGCAATATACTCTTCGAGATCGGGAGTGATTGTCTGGTTTTCCGAGGGAACTTGACCGGTTTTGGTGCTACCCAGGAGTTGATCAAAAATATTTTGAGCAGTCCCTTTGACAACGTCATTCTTTAAGGATTGGAGGGTATTACTGCCAATGTCTTTGACAGATTCCACGAAGTTATCGGAGCGAGTAACAGGCGGATTTGTTTTGGTCGCTGGTTTAGAATTGAGTGGTTTAAAATTTTTGAATGGATCGAAGGACATAGTAACGACTTATTATCCTATAATGCTTGAAGGAAGTCAAGAGTAGCAGCAGAATCGGCGAGCTTTTGGTCAGTTTGAATAGCCTGAAGAATAAAGTGAAGTTGTAGATTGGTGGTAGCGGTGGTTTGATATTCGGCAACTAACTCTTCGGGAGTTTTTTTGAGAGACTTGGCATAGTCAGCAACCGTGAGTTTGAGGTTACCGAGCTGATTGATCAGACGGGAGAGAGCGGCTTTGGTTTCCATGTCCACTAGAAGCGGTGCGACGGAGAATTTGCCGAGCGAGAGAAGAGTGTCAAAAATGACTTTGAGGCGTTCGTCCTTTTTGCTTTCCTTGTGTTTGGCCAGAGCTTTAGTCAGCTTGGCACGGTAGTCACCCAGAACGAAGGTGGGGGCGATGGCGGTAACGACAGTGAATTGCCAGTCTTCCCCGGTTTTCATGGCGGTGGGGGTCACCTGGGGCTCTACAAGCGGTTTGAGTTGATGAACCTGGATGACCTGAGAATAAGCGGATGGAAGCACATGCTCGAGAACGTGACTAATGATCTTGGATTGATCGGTAGTTTGCTCGACCATCGCGATCGGAGCCTTCCCCTTGCGGAAGCCTTTGATCTCGGCGGTTTTACTGAATTCGACCAAGACGTGTTGGTATTCCTGGGCGACTGCCTTTTGGGGAATAGTCAAACTAAATTTGACGGTTCCGTCTGGTTTTTGAGTTAGTGCGGGTTTTTTTGGCATAACGGATATGGATTATAGCATTAGGTTGGTCAGGATTGTGCCAAGGAGAGGACTTGAACCTCCATCCCGTAAGGGACACGCTCCTAAAGCGTGCGCGTATACCATTTCGCCACCTTGGCCTGGAGGTAATTATAGCGTAACTGGGAGAAGTTCGACAGGAATTTCGGCTGATTTGATCTTATTCATGAAGAAGCTGGTGTGATTGATCCAGCCGTCGGTACTGACGGAGTTATAGGTTTTTGCAATAGTAATAATGGAAGTAGTGTTGTATTTGCTGGCTAACCCAGAGGCTACACCTTCGATGGCCGCCTCAAGGGAATTGAAGCAGAGTTTATGATCACCATAAATTCCCCAGCCGTAGGGATTGATACAGTTGGCAGGCATCCGTTTGGCAAAACTTGACTCGGTTCCAGCGATAGCCGCCAGAATAGTCCAGTCTAAATCATACTTTTCGGCCGTTTGGATAAGCGTATTTTCTAGGCCTATCATGGGTGAGTTGTATTTAGTCAGAATAGTCCGCATTTGGGCGGCACGAGAATCAAGGTTATAGGCAAATGTAGCCGTATAACTTGAGAGAAATATAGGTACGACCAGAATGATGGCCAGAAGGGTTTTCCACATAGTCTGCGGATATTAGCACAGACTATAGGATTGTCAAGTGAAGAGTTTACCAATCACCGGTTTGGAGGGCTTCGAGGAATTGAGTAACTCCTTCGGCCCAGGCTCCGCCAGGGCTTGTGGAGTTATATTTGGTCATGATTTCCTCTGGAGTGCGGAGGCCGTAGGCCAGGTATTTATCGGCTAATCCAGAGGTGAAGGTGGTAATCCCCTCTTTCCAGCTGTCGAAGCAGAGAGTCCCGGCGGAATGAATACCCCATCCCCAGGCATTGTGACAGTTGTCAGGCATAATTTTGCCCAGATTGGATTCCTGTTGGGCGATAGCAACGATTAGATAGGGATCAACCTTGTAGTGATCGGCCACGTCGACAATATATTGGCCGAGTCCAGCCATGGGAGAAGCGTAATGAGTAAAGTAATGGTCGATAACCAGAGGACGAGCGTCTTCGGAGGCCAGGGCGGTTTTGATCTCGAAAGCGGCGCGGGGAAGCGCGGCAAAGACGATAGGTTCGTTTTTGACAGTGTTAATTTCTTGGCGCAGTAATCCCTGGACGCCCTGAGTACGACCAAGCTTGGTGTAGACTTGGAGAAAAATAACCAGACAAAGAACAGCACTGGGTACCCAAAAAATAACCTTAAGCCAGGATTTCATAGGTTAAGACTACACCATTAAGCAAAAAAATAGTAGACTTAAGGAAGTGAAGAACAAATGGAGATATTTAGGGGGTCTATTAATTGTTGTCCTAGGAGTGGGATTGGGGTACTTGTCCAGACCAAAGGGGGTGGAGTGTGCTAATTTGGGAAGTTGTTCAGATTTGCCCAAAATGGTCGTAAACAACGGAGAAACAGGGGTTTTTGCTGGTCAGGAGATAGAAGTGCCAGAAATAAGCTTGGGAGATGAGCAGTTGACGACAAAGGTTTTGGGTGAGGTGGCTAACGTGCAGGCCAAACAAATTTATGTGAGCCTGGAGAAACAACTTTTGACGGCTTATGAGGGAGAAACCGTGTATTTGGAAACGCCAATTTCGACAGGTAAGTGGGGGCGAACCCCGCCAGGAGAGTATACGATCTGGGTTAAGATGCGGGCAACCCGAATGGAGGGAGGAACGGGAGCGGATTATTACAACTTGCCGAATGTGCCATATGTGATGTTTTTTTATAATGACAAGATTCCCAAAATAGCCGGATATAGCCTACATGGGGCTTATTGGCACAATAATTTTGGCCACGCGATGAGCCATGGTTGTGTGAATATGCGGCAAATCGACGCGGAGAAACTTTATAATTGGGTGAGCCCGTTAACAACGGGGACGGTTACCTATACGGATGCCGAAAATACTGGGACGAAAGTCACGATATTTTAATATGAAGAAAATACTGGGCTTAACATTTTTCGTGGCAATGATAGGAGTTTTGGTTGGTTGGGGGATGGAACGCAAGCAGAAAGTGCAAGACAAGCAGGAAGATACTCTGGAAATTATGGCGGTAGAGCCATTGCCGACCCCCACTGCGAGGGTAATGGAGCAAGTATCACCAGATGGGAGGATGATGGTAAGCGTAAACATTAAGGGAGAGCAGGCAGGGATTTGGGTAGGAGATTTGATGCTCATGACGAAGAGATTAGAGCCAGAAGAGGAGCTGTTGGTGCCATTTAATGCCTGGTCACCGGACAATAAATATTTTTTCCTGGAGAGAAAAATTGCGGGAGAGAGTGAGTTTTGGGTAATGAAAGCCACGGGAGAGCCATTTGTAGAGGGGGGAATATACCGAGTTATTGCCGAGCCATTTACCCTGGCATACCCCGAGTTAACCTTGGTTTCGGTAACGGGGTGGGCATCCCCTACCCTGCTAATTATTAATGCCAAGAGTGAGAACGAGCCAAAAATCTCTTTTTGGTATGAAGTACCAAGCAAGCAATTTATCCGGCTCTCGAGTTATTTTTACTAGGATTAGTTTACAAGTGTGCTAGACTAATATTTTAGTGAAAGCTAAGGATAAGCAGAAACTTCCGATTGTTTTGGTATGTGGTGGATCGTGTTCGGGCAAAAGCTCGTTTGCCCAGAGATTTCGGAAGGCATACGTGTTGTCGATGGATCATTTTTACTACGGTAAAGCCGGGATGAAACCAGATAAAAATGGCAAGTATAATTTTGATGTGCCGGAATCGGTAGATATTGTCTCTTGTGCCAAAGCGGCTGAATTGCTGGCGAAGCGAAAACAGGTGACGATCCCTATTTACGATATGAAAACTAGCGAGAGAGTGGGAGTGCAGAAGATCAAGGCCACTCCTGGAACGAGGTTGGTAGTGGTAGAAGGGATTTTTGCCTTTTATTGCCCCTTACGTGAGGCGGCGACACTCCGAATCTATCTGGACACACCGACAGAAATTAGAGTAGCTAGGAGGATGCTGAGAGATGTAGAAAAGGGACGTTCGAATATCGAGACGTTAGCTTGGTCAATCACGGTTGAAAAGAATCATGCCAAGTACGTGGAACCAACCAAGAAATATGCGGATCTATCAATCCCGTTTAGTTATAATCCGGTGCAGTTGGAGAAGGTGACGAAGTAAGGTTGGCTGAGTTAAGAATATTCCGGATGAAAGTTTCTTTAATTTTTCCATAGATATCCCGCATTTCGTTTTTGGTGGTATATTTTTGGGCTTCCTTGGCTGCCTGCATTTTTATCTGAGCGTATTCGTCAACTGCTTGTGGATGAGTCCGCAAGTAGTTACGGAAGGTTAATTCCTTTTTTAGTTCGGGACTATCGGGATAGGTTAGATGAATATGATAAAGACGGGTGCCGAGTTCTTGATCGGGAAGATTGGCCATAAAAAAGAGTCTTTGATCTTCTCTTTCTGGATCTTTAGGCCGATACTTATATCCTAGAGCGGATAGTTTGGTTGAAGTTGCTTCCCACTCATTTTTGGGGAGAGCTAGGGAGATGTCGATTACTCCTTTACCACCAAGGCCGGGTACGGCGGTGCTCCCGATATGCTCGATCTCGACTTTATTGCCAAGGGTTTTTTGGAGTCGAATTTTTTCCGTCTCGAATAATTGGGGGAAACGGGGATTGTATGGTCGGAAAATGTATTTGTCTTTGAGTTTCATTGTGATTAGTCGATTATATCAGCGGAAAAAATATTAACTGGGACGGAGACTCCGGCATAATTAATCTCCATATTTAATTCTGGATCTTTGTCTTGTTCTCTAATAGGTCTGACTCTGAGAGAAACTTGTTGCCGAGAGTCATATTCAAGATTGGTGATCGCTGCCCAGGGTGAGATTCTTTGGTGAGAGGCACCATGCCCATATAACGGGTGCTGGCTCACCGTAATGGCAGTTTTTTCCTTATTGTTGGTACCTTTGGGGTAACGTAAAAAAGCAACTTTAATAGTTTTTTTGCCTTTTGCGGCTCGTTGGACAAACTTAAATTCCCGGCGGGCAAGAACACTCCCGAAATAAGCCGAAATATATTCGAGATTTTTGGCTTGATCTCCTCCAGATTTTTCAAATTGCCGGGAATAATATTCTCTTTGGTAGGGATGAACGCCCCCATTCCATCCTGAGCTTAATAATTGTTGGTAGACTGTAAGGCAAGAAAGGTAATTAGAGACGTATTTTTCCCAGGTTTCTTGGTCTAGATTATTTGGACCAAGCTGCAGCAAAAATTGGGCTTCCTGGGGAATGACCGCTTCAAAGTATTCTCGGAATAATTGTTGGTTTTGATCAAGTAAGTCATGATATTGTGAAATTTCGCTCCCTGGTTGTTGCAGAATATCACTCTCACGAATCATCTCGACCTGCAAGTTAAGGTAGGGAATCACTGTCTGGAGCATATTATTTAATGATTCTAGGTAAACTTGGTTATTTCTTTTAACATCTTCCAAAGGATTAATCCGACTGTAGAGCCATTCGTTTGTTAAATCTTCAGCCAGAATAGTCCAAGTAACCCCTCGTGGGTAGACACTTTCAACTCGGTGACTAAGGTGGGATAGTTGTTCGAACATCAAGAGTTCGGAAAATCCGGCGATATTCCGATCAGGATTAGTTCCGTTAAACCATTTCGAAGTACCGATGTTCACAATCAAAGGTATCGGAAGTTGTTCTTCGAGTGAATTCTTGATAATGTCGAGTGCTTTGGGTTTGGCTGGTTCAACCAATCCTTGACCTAGTTTGAATTTATATTCTGGAACTAATTTTTCGAGAATTCTGTGAGATAAGGGTCGAATTTTAAGATTAATACCCAGTTCTTGTTTGTAGGGTAAAAGAGTGGGAATAAAGGATTCAACAGATCCCGCAATCGTTTCTGATGGATGCTCTTTTTTTGTAGTCACGGGCGAATTGTACTACTATAAGACAAATTTTGTTGCCGAGCAGGGATTCGAACCCCAATACTCGCCTCCAAAGGGCGATGTCCTACCATTAGACGACTCGGCAAAGTGACAGGTGCTATTTTATCATCTTAGGTTTATCTAGTATAATCCATCTGCGAGCCGAGGTGGCGAAACTGGCAGACGCGCACGCTTGAGGTGCGTGTCCCGTAAAAGGGATGGAGGTTCAAGTCCTCTCCTCGGCACATGGGGCCTATAGCTCAGTCTGGTTAGAGCACCTGCCTCTTAAGCAGGGTGTCCTGGGTCCGAATCCCAGTGGGCCCACTCGAAGGCCGCTTAGCTCAGCTGGTAGAGCACTCGGTTTACATCCGATAGGTCGGGGGTTCGATCCCCTCAGCGGCCACAAAGTGGTGAGGTAGCCAAGATGGTCAAGGCACTTGTCTGAAGAACAAGCTATCTCAGTTCGAGTCTGAGCCTCACCACCAACGCGGGTATGGTGTAGCGGTAACACAACTGCTTTCCAAGCAGTTATCAGGGGTTCGATCCCCCTTACCCGCTCTCGACTATTTTGATATATTGTGATACAATTAGGCGACTAATTTTCACTGAAAGCTTGGCGTATGCACCAGTTTAAAAATATTAGGAACGTGGCGGTGATTGCGCACGTCGATCATGGGAAGACAACCCTAGTCGATGCGATGCTCAAACAGACCCATACTTTTCGGGAGAATTCTGGGGAGATGAGCCAGACTACGATTTTGGATAGCAATACGCTGGAGCGGGAACGGGGAATCACAATTTTAGCCAAGAACTGTGCAGTCTTTTACAACGATACTAAGATTAATATTATTGATACTCCAGGGCATGCTGACTTTTCGGGAGAAGTCGAGAGGACATTGTCGATGGCGGATGGAGCCTTGTTAATTGTGGACGCCCAAGAAGGCCCAATGCCACAGACTCGCTACGTACTAAAAAAGGCGCTAAAGCAAAATCTAAAAATTATTGTGGTGATTAACAAAATTGATAAGCAATATGCGCGGGTACCATATGTGATTGGAAAAATTGAGACACTATTTTTGGAGTTAGCGCATGATCCGTCTCATTTGGATTTTCCCGTACTTTATGCTGTTGGGCGAGACGGAAAAGTCTTTAGCGAACTGCCAGTGAGTTACGGAGATGAAGTAACGGGAGATGTTCGGCCTTTGATGGATAAGATTTTGGAGTATTTGCCACAGCCAAAAGTTGATTTGGGACATACGTTTAAGATGTTGGTTTCCTCGATTGATTACAATCCTCATCTGGGGAGAATTGCCATTGGCAAGATTACTCAGGGAACAATTAAGCTTGGTCAGAGTGTGATCTTGACTAACCGACCGACCCGTCCTTTTTCGGTGCAGCGAATTCTTTTGGCGGAAGGACTCGGGAAAGTAGAGACGGAGTCGGCGACAACTGGAGACATTGTCGGAATACCCGGATTAACTGACGTGCAGATCGGGTTAACTATGTCGGATCCATCAGACAGTGTCCCCTACCCTATCCAGGATATTTCGGAACCTACTTTACACATGACGATGGGGGCGAACACCTCCCCACTGGCTGGACGAGAGGGCAAATTTGTAACCAGTCGGCAGATTGAGGAACGGTTGTATCGCGAACTAGAGTCAAATTTGTCTTTGCGGGTTGAGAAATTGGAGAGTGGGAAGTACAAAGTGTCGGGGCGAGGAGAGCTCCACTTGTCAGTCCTTTTGGAAACGATGCGTCGGGAAGGGTATGAGATGGAGGTCGGAAAGCCCGAGGTTATTACCAAAAAGGACGAGAACGGAATTAAGATTGAACCGGTCGAAGAAGTAAATGTTGTAATACCCAATGAATATCAGGGAGTGATTAATCAGGAAATGGGGAAGCGGTATGGGGTAATGATTAGCATGGCACCGATTAGCGAAAATGAGTTGGAGTTTGTCTACCGGATCCCAACCAGATCAATTATTGGTCTTAGAACATTACTTTTGACCCTAACCAAAGGGACAGTCTTATTTTCTTCCCAGATCGATGGGTATGAACCAGTGGGGAAAGAACTGCCCAAGATTCGCTCGGGAGTGATTATCGCGACTCATAGCGGGGAGTCGTTGGCCTACGGACTGGCGGCCGCGGAAGATAGAGGAATTTTGTTTATTGGCCCAGCGGTTCCTGTATACGAGGGAATGATTGTGGGGCAGACACCCAAAGAACAGGATGTAAGGGTAAACGTGTGCAAGGGCAAACAGTTAACCAATATGCGGAGCAAGGCCAGTGATGGAGTGATTCAACTGACTCCTCCGACGGTGCTATCACTTGAACAAGCGATTGATTTTTTGGAGAAGGATGAGTTATTGGAGATTACACCCGCTAACCTAAGACTGCGCAAGAAGAATTTGACGGGAATTGAGAATAGGCGTGGTTTACAAGAGTAGTTGTGCGTGCTCAGGGGGAGATTCGAACTCCCACGCTTTTGACGGCACTAGCTCCTGAAGCTAGCGTGTATACCATTTCACCACCTGAGCAATTTACGAGAGAATTATATCTTATTTGCGAGAGGCTTTTTTTCCTGGGGGAATTTGATCAAGTAGGCTTGAATAATTAAATTGGCGGCTTGATCTAGAGTGAGCTGATCGGTGGAGATCACAAGGTCGTAGTTCCAGGGGTTGTGAGGATTGACACCAAAGTATTGACGAATAAAGCGATTGCGCTGTGATTCGATATGGCGGACCCACTCAACGGCTTCTAACTTGGTGCGCTTGCCATCATATTTAAGGGTGTTCTTAACTCGAGTAGTAAAGGGGGCAGTGATTCTAACTCGAAGACATTTATCGGGCGGAAGAATATGGTTGGCGCCGCGGCCAAGGATCACTAGATCTCCCTGTTTGGAAGCGTGTTGAAGAATGGTTTTGAGGTGGGTGATGTAGCGAACATCGGAAACATAGGCGGGGTTAAAGATAGAATGAAAAGTGTCGGCAAACCAAGTGCGGCCGTGTTCGTCGATATGTTCGAGCTCGGCAGTTTTGATACCAAGTTCCTCGCTGAGTTTGAACATAAGGGCTTTATCAAATAACTTCCACCCTAGTTTAGTAGCTATTTTTTTGGCAATAAAACGACCACCACTCCCAGGATCGCGGGAGATAGCAATATCGGGAGACCAAGCAGATTTAAGTTGCATTTTGGCGACACGGAAGGATTGGGATTGGAGCATGGCCTTTTCGACCAAACGATCCATAAAATGGTTCATACCACTAGTTTACACCGCGTACGGTAGGCACAGAAAATGTGTAGTGCGTCTGGGAGGAATCGAACCCCCATTAACAGTTCCGAAGACTGTAGTCCTATCCGTTGAACGACAGACGCGTAGAAATATTATAGCTTAGTTCTGTTTCGCTCAATAACTCGACGATAACTATTGGCAAAGCGGTGTGCCTCGTTGCGGAGCTCTTGAAGAAGTAGAAAGCCCGGATCATTGCTAGTGGGTTTAAGGGTTTTCCCATCGGGAAAAACGAGACGATCGGGATGTTTGGCTAGCCCCAGCAAGGGAATCGGTTCGGGCAAGAGATCAAAAAGGGGTTGAAGTTTCGTAAGTTGAGGAGTACCACCATCAATAACGATTAAATCAGGCTGGGGCCAGGATGAATGTTTAAGGCGCCGGGAGACGGCTTCGAATAAGCGATCAAAATCAGAGCGAGAACGGGGATTTTTGACGCGGAAACGGCGGTACTGCCCCCGATCGAGAAGGCCGTCGGTAGCCACAACCAGACTAACGGTCGAGTCGTGAAGAGCCGAGTTACTGGCGTCATAACACTCGATACGATGCAGAGACGTTAGATGATTGATTTCTGAGGTGAGTAATTTTTGGAGAGAGGAGAGTTTTAGATCAGAGGTATTGTAGCTAATTGAGGCAGAGTCGCGGAAGGTGTGGGTTTGGACAAAGTGGGTGAAGCGCTCGATTTTGGTACGGAGGACTAGGGCGGTTTCAAAATCCTGCTGCTTCGACGCCTGTTTAAGCTGTTTGGTAAGACTGGTAATAACGGGGGTAATATTCCCCGAGAGAATTCTGATCACCTGTTGGATTTGATGACGGTATTGCCGTTTTTGCACAGCTGAAAGCTGAGAACCAGGGCAAGGTGAGCAAAGGCCGATTTTGCTGTAGAAGCAGGGACGTTTCCCGAGTTTTTTACTCATGCAAAATGGGATAAGGCGACGAATTTCGCGTAAAACTTCTTCGGCGACTTGGCTACTCGGGAAGGGACCAAAAAGTTTAAGTCCCGCCCGCATCCCACGATGCTGGGAAGCTGCGGCGGGCAGGTCGTGTCCTCTGGCGAAGCGGGGACGGGGAAAAGGATCCGAGAGATCAATGACGATATAGAGATAAGTTTTGTCGTCTTTCCAGATCCGGTTATAGGGCGGCTGAGACTCACGAATTAATTTGGATTCGAGAAGGAGAGCCAGAAATTCGGATTCAACGAGGGTGTAGCGGATCTGAGTTGAACCGGTGACGATGGCACGTTCTTTGGCATCGAGCTTGGCGTTTTGGGCGTGGCCGGCTAACCGGGCTTTGATGTTAATGGCTTTACCGACATAGAGAAGTTTGTCTTCTTGCCAGTACTGGTAGACCCCGCAGGTACTGGGGGCGAGACGATAGTCGGAGACAGTAGTCCACACTAATTTATTCATGTAGATGTTTGCGCAGGTATTTGGCGGTGTAGCTGGTTTTGAGAGGGAGAAGGTTGGATGTTTCACCCTGGAAAAGGATGTCTCCACCTCCGGCTCCACCTTCTGGGCCCAAATCAACTAGATAGTTACAATTTTTGATGACATCGAGATTGTGCTCAATGACTACGACCGTGTTACCTTTTTCTACCAGTTTTCTCAGAGTCGTTAAGAGTTTGTTAATATCGTGAAAGTGGAGACCGGTAGTTGGCTCGTCCAAAATGTAGAGGGTACTATTACCCTCTCGTTTGCCTAGTTCACTAGCTAGTTTGATGCGTTGGGCCTCGCCTCCTGAGAGAGTAGGGCTCCCCTGCCCGATTTTGAGGTAACCTAAACCAACGTCAACTAAAAGCTGGAGTTTTTTGTAGATTTTGGGGTAGTTCTTGAAGAAGGCGGCACCATCTTCGATGGTAAGATTCAGAATGTCGTAGATGGTCTGGCCTTTGTATTTGCATTGCAGAGTCTCTTGGTTGTAGCGCTTTCCCTGGCAGACGTCACAGGTGACGTAAACGGCAGGAAGAAAATTCATTTCGATTTTGATAACCCCGGCACCCTGGCATTTTTCGCAGCGCCCGCCTTTGATGTTGAAGCTAAAACGCCCTTTGTCAAAGCCGCGAAGTTTGGCTTCCTGGGTACTGGCAAAGAGGGTCCGAATATCATCAAAAAAACCGACGTAGGTAGCTGGGTTACTCCTGGGGGTGCGGCCGATCGGGCTTTGATCGACCAAATAGACACTTTTGAGGTAGTGGTAGCCGTCGAGCCGGTCGTAGGCACCGATCGTATCGGTCCAGGTGCCGTCGAGATAGTATTTGAGGGTGGGATAGAGTGTTTCGGTAATCAGGGTGCTTTTGCCACTCCCGGAGACGCCGGTAATACCGATAAAATTGCCAAGAGGGAGATTGAGAGTCAAATTTTTGAGGTTGTGGGAGCGAGCGCCAACAAGTTTTAGGGTCCCGAGGGATTGGCAGAGAGCGTTGATAACAGTAGGAATTGTTTGCTTGCCAGAGAGATATTGCCCGGTTAGGGAGGCAGAGTTAGCCATAATTTCTGGCAGAGTGCCTTGGGCGGTTAGGTGGCCGCCGTCCTTGCCGGCGGCGGGACCAAGCTCAATGACGTAGTCGGCACTGCGAATAGTTTCTTCGTCATGCTCAACGACGATTAAGGTATTACCCAGCGCAACTAGATGGCGAAGGGAAGCGATCAAAGCATCAACATCGCGACTGTGAAGGCCAATACTGGGTTCGTCCAGGACATAGAGAACGCCTGTTAAACCGGTCCCAATCTGGCTCGCCAACCTAATTCTTTGTTGTTCACCACCAGAGAGAGTGCGACTGGCGCGGGCTAAATCGAGATAACCTAAGCCTACATTGTCGAGAAAGTTGAGCCGAGTAGTTACTTCTTTGATAATTCCTTTGGCAACTTGGAGCTCGTAGGGGCTGAGGATTAAAGCCAGCGATTTCTCAAAGTAGACTTTGAGATCACTGACCGGCTGGTTGGTCATTTCGATAATATTGAGATTATCGATGGTGATAGCCAAAACGGCTTTCTTGAGTTTGAGACCGAGACAGCTGGGACAGAGTTCCTGCCGAATATACTGACCCAAATCCATTCGTGACCATTCACTGGTGGTTTCGAGGTAGCGTTGTTCAAGTCGTGGAATAATCCCATCCCAGATTTCGTGAATACTGGTAACTTTACCTTTGAGATTGCGACCGACGACTTCGTACTCACGACCCGTGCCATAGAGAAGGATTTGCCGCTCTTGATCGGTAAGCTGGCCCAAGGGAGTGGTTAGACTAACTCCTTCGGTTTCGGCGACGGTTTGGATCAAGCGGGTGTACCAGGTTTCACTCAGCAAGAGACGATTGAGAGGGAGAATCCCTCCTTGATTATAGGAGAGGCGGGGGTTAATGATCCGTTCGGGGTCAATTTTTTCAATGATCCCCAGACCTTTACACTGTTCACAAGCTCCGAGGGGAGAGTTGAAGGAGAACATTCGAGGTTCAATCTCGGGGAGGGCATGGCCACAAACGCTACAAGCGAAGTTTTCGGAATAAAGGATTTCTTGACTCTCGGATTTGAGAATAGCGAGACCAACCGAGAGGGAGAGAGCCAGTTGGAAACTGGTAGTTAGACGTGAGCTTAAGTTACTGACAAAGATGGGATTTTTGAGGTCGGCATGGGAAACTGAGACAGTGTCAATCACGGCAGAAATAGTATGAGGATTGGCCTTTAGGAGCGAGATCTCGTCGGAAAGATTAAAGTTTTGGCCGTCAACAATAATGTCATGGAAGCCTTTACTGCGCAAATTGGCAAAAAGGTCTTTAAACTCCCCTTTTTTGTTGCGAACTACGGGAGAAAGGATTTGAAAAACGTTAGGGGCGGATTTGTGATTGGCCGCTTGGGTAGTGAGTTGTTCTTGGGCGCGCTGGACAATTTCATCAAGAGATAATTTGGTGATTTCGGTTTTGTCAAACGGACATTTGGGATGTCCAACCCGGGCATATAGCAGGCGCAGGTAGTCATATATTTCGGTGGTAGTACCGACGGTACTTCGAGGATTGTGACTGACGGTTTTTTGGTCAATGCTGATACTGGGAGAGAGACCATCGATCCGATCGACATCGGGCTTATCCATAAGCCCTAGGAATTGGCGGGCGTAGCTACTTAAGCTCTCGACATAGCGACGCTGGCCTTCGGCATAGATAGTATCAAAGGCTAAACTACTTTTGCCACTACCTGAAACTCCGGTCATCACCACAAAGCGATCTTTGGGGATAGAAAGATCAAGGTTTTTGAGATTGTGCTCTCTGGCTCCAGTAATAATTATTGCGGACATCTTATTGGTCTCCTTTGAGCTCACGTAATTTGTCACGGACTTGGATAGCCAGCTCAAACTGCATGTCACTGGCAAGTTTTTTCATGTCCCGCTCGAGCCGCTTGATCCAGCGGACTTTGTCGCGAGGGGTCAAGCTGGTTGGGTCGAGAGTCAGCGACTGGGTGGTTTTGGCGGTATCGAGCGTGTCCCAGACAGCACTACTTTCGACTCCTTCGATAATCTTGTCGCGGAAGGGTTTGTGAATGGTAGTGGGGGTAATACCGTGTTGTTGGTTAAATTTGACTTGATGAATGCGGCGGCGCTTGATTTCGTGAATGGCACTTTTCATTGAATCAGTCACTTGGTCGGCGTAGAGGATGACTTCACCTCGGGTGTTGCGGGCGGCCCGACCCATGGTTTGGATTAAGCTGACCCGGGAACGCAAGAAGCCTTCGCGATCGGCGTCGAGAATGGCTACCAGGGTAACTTCGGGAAGATCAAGACCTTCACGCAGGAGGTTAACGCCAATTAGAACATCAAACTCGTTTTTGCGGAGTGAATCGAGAATATCGGTGCGCTCGAGAGTTTTGATATCACTGTGAAGATAGTTGGCACGGATACCCTGCTCTTTTAAGTAGCCAGTCAAGTCCTCGGCCGTTTTTTTGGTGAGGGTGGTAACTAGAACTCGCTCGGATTTACTTGCTCGACTTTTGATTTCTTGAACAACATTCGCGATTTCGTCTTGAGCAGGCCGGATCTCGATCTCCGGGTCAACAATTCCCGTCGGGCGGACAAGCTGTTCGACGATGTGACCATCCGCGAGCTCGAGTTCCCAGCTGTCGGGGGTGGCCGAGACATAAATATTGGATGGGGAGAGAGCATAGAACTCGTCGAATTTGAGCGGCCGGTTATCCATGGCCGCATTGAGTCTAAAACCAAAATCAACTAGTGTGCGTTTGCGGGCTTGATCTCCCTGATACATTCCCCGAATTTGGGGAATAGTCATGTGAGATTCATCGATGATACAGAGCCAGTTATCGTTGTAAGCATGACGGAAGTAGTCAGGCAGGCAGAACGGGCGCTCGCCGATTGCGCGGCCATCAAAATAACGACTGTAGTTTTCGATCCCGCTCACAAAGCCTAGTTCCTTCATGGTTTCGAGGTCGTAGTTGGTACGTTGAAGCAAGCGTTCGGCTTCCAAAAGCTTGCCGCCGTTTTTGAGGGTTGCATACTCCTGGGCCAGATCAGCGCGGATTTGGGATTCGACGCCTTGAAATCGCTCCTGATCTAGAAGATAGTGTTTGGCGGGGTAGATGACGATCCCAGTCGAAGATTCGTGAGTGGAGGACAGAGTTTTGCCGCTTACGGGCTCAAATTCGGAGATATTTTTGACAGTGCCATTCTCCAGCTGAATTCGGTAGGCAATATCCTGGTAGGCGGGGTAGATGTCAAAATTATTGCCGCGAAGGCGAAAAGTACCACGAGTGAACTCATACTCGCTCCGTGCGTACTGCATGCGGATTAGGGATTCGGCCAAGAGATGCCAGTTAGTCATGAGTCCGGGATAGATCGGGAGCTCAAATTTGCCATACTGTTTGGGGTCCCCAATATTGTAGATACAAGAGACGGAAGCGACGACAATCACGTCTGACCTAGTCATAATATTGGTGGTACTTTGGAGGCGCAACTTATCGATTTTGTCGTTAACGTCAGCGGTCTTTTCGATGTAGGTGTCACTTGCGGGGACGTAGGCTTCGGGTTGATAGTAGTCGTAGTAACTAACAAAGTAAGAAACGGCGTTATCAGGGAAGAATTCGCGCATTTCTTGGTAGAGCTGGCCTGCCAGGGTTTTGTTGTGAGAGATAATTAAAGTAGGCTTTTGGGTGGCTTCGATAACTTTGCTCATGGTGTAGGTTTTGCCGGAGCCGGTGACACCCAAAAGAACTTGATTTTTCGCACCATTTTTTAGCCCAGTAACGAGAGAAGCAATGGCTTCCGGCTGATCGCCGGCGGGCTGGTAGGGTGATTTGACCGTGAATTTCATGACCTATCAGTATAACATGGTTTCGGGTTTTGTTTCTAGGGGGATGGGGACGGGTTGATTAAGCGGTGAGGCGAGTGGTAAAGCGAGAGACGATACTACGAATGAGCTGTTTGGATTTTTGCTCATTAAGTTTTTTGGTAATATCCCAGTCAAGGCCAGGGCCGGTATTGCCTTCGACAAAGTAGACATGGCCGGAGTTGCTAACCAGGAAATCTAGTGCATAGAGAGAGCCTGGCAGATTGAGTTGTTGTACGATTTGGTTTGCAATTGTGTGAACAGAAGCGGGAATGGCGGATGAGTCAACATAGATTAACTCCCCTCCTTGGTGTTCGTTACAGCGGAAATCCTGGGGTTGAGCGATCCGGATATATGATTGAAGCAGTTGGTTGGAATGAAAAATTAGGCGTAGATCGGTGGGCGCATGGCGGTTTTGGTAGGTGTAGCCGTGATCAAAAGCGAGGAACGGCTGAAGGACAAACTGGACTTCCGGGTTCTTTGACATAAGATTTTGGATACGGTGAGAGAAGTTGCGGGCAATCTTGTAAACATGGTTGCCGCCAGCTCCAAAGCGATCTTTTAATACCAAGGCCGAAGAAAAATCAGTTGAAAAGGGGTGCTGTTTAACAAGCTGACGAAGTTGAGAGAGAGCTTGGGTAATGTCTTTAACCCTAGCTGAGAGCACAGCCGTGGTGGGAATGGAGAAGGGAGCAAGCAGTTGATAGGTAAGAAGCTTGTCGTAGAAGGTAGAAAAGAGGGTGGGATCATTAAAAGGAATAATCGATTGGTGGGACAAAAGCAGTTTGCGTTCGGCTAGCCGGAGGGAAGAGCGGGGAGAGATTTTGTCAAAAATTTGAGTTGATTTGGCCATCCCGTTGATTTTGGTCCAGTTACCCTGGTCGGAGGTCCAGTAGTTTTGACATTGGCCGGGGCCAACAATGTCGGCAGAGGTGGTAAAGCCGGCGGTTAGGCCGTTTTTTTGGCAGGTATCGAGAAAATAGGCATAGGAAAGGTTATAGTTGGAACGACGCGAGTTGATGAGGAAGGGATGAATGCTTTGGGAATCTGAGACCGAGGCGCTTTGAGCAACACTTGCAGAGTAGACGACCAAAACATCGAGTTTGACGATGTTTTTCATAATGTTTCCCGAGGGAGATACACATATTATACACCTTTTGTGGTTATCGTGGAGCGTAGCTGTGTTGACGGATGAGTATTGGTTATGTAGACTACCACGAGTAATCGGAGATCCATAGGCATTTGCGTCTAGAATGATCTCCTTTTGCACCTTAACACTCAGTCAGAATTCTTTGAAAAGTGGGTTTCACTTTGGGAATTAGTTTATGAGTTCTCAGTGTGAAATCCATTTTAAAAGGAGATAGACACAGATGACCCCACCCTCCACAACATAGTTCTTTGCATTCAAACAATTCACAATTCACATAACCTAAGGAGATACGATGCAAAAGAAATTTGGTTTTTTGTTCTTTGCCGCAGCATCATTGGCTGCATTGATAGGCGCCATGGGCGCGGCAGTATCCCAGTTTTGGGGATGTTGTCACAAATGTGACACTTCGGGATGCCACAACCATTGTTGTCGACCGTTTGGCCACCGTGGCAATAATCACCTGTGTAAGCGTCACGGAGGAGCGTAACAATGAAAATTGTGAAGTTTTTTGTGACAGTTTTCATTTCTGGTTTGGTGGCCGTTGTCTGCTCTGCTTCTGCAGAGTGGATTTGCCGTGGTAAGTGCAAGAAACATGGCAATCCATGCAAGCGGGGCAAGGGTCATTTGGGAGCCCACAAATGTGGGTTGTGCACTAATGTGCAGGCATGTGACTGAGTAAGTCGAACCTGTGACGGTATGTCACAATATCGTCACAGGTTCAGTAAGTTTTCTGAGAAATATATTTTTAGTTATGAGGAGAGATCGGGTTGTGTGTTAGAACCTTTTAGTATATATCTTGCAAGAGCAGAAGTATAAGTCCAATGACGCGATCTTTATCTTTGGGATTACTCTCGGCAATTAATATTGTAATAGTCGTGAGCGCGGTTGCGGTAAATTTACTCGTATCGAGTAAATTGTATTTGCGTAATAACCAGATAAAGATAAAGGCGCCAGAGCGCTTATTCCCATCAACTAAGGGGTGATTTTTGATAACAAAGTATAAGAGATGGGCTGCTTTTTCTTCGATGGTGGGATACAGATCCTCTTTCCCATATGACTGCAAAATATTCCCCACAATGCTAGCAATCCCACCCCTTTCTCTCTCAATTCCAAAAAACTCACTAGCTATTTGATCGGTGATTAGTGCTTGCCTGAACTCTTTAAGAATAGTTTTAACCTGTTCTATTGTAAGCACAACTTCTTTGAGTGTTGCACCTTCTTTGGGCATGGTTGATTTGTCATAGGCGTCGAGTGAGAACCAGGTGGAAGCAAATAGTTTGATGAGTTCAAGTGTTTCTGTGCCCGTGACGCTATTATTTGTAGGGAGTAATCTCTTAACATCTTCGACTGCGAGTAGGAATTTATCATAATTCCTACTAATCATTTTTTTGTTGATGGTGTAGCCAGTCAAAATATGTGATCGAAGTGTTTTGGTGGCCCAGATACGAAACTTGGTTCCTAATACTGAGTTGATTCGATAGCCGACTGCAATTATTAGATCTAAGTTATATGAATAGACTTGTCTCTTTATTTGTCTATTACCTTCTTTTTGAACTTGTTCCATTTTGGAACATGTTGCCACCTTTTCTAATTCTTGATCATCATAAATGTTAGCAATATGTTTTGTAATAGCTTGGGAGTTGACGCCAAAAATTTGGGCTATTTGTGCTTGAGTTGCCCAGACGGTGTCGTGATTGTAGTCACCTTTGAGTTCGATGGCACCATCTTTGGCTTGGTATACGATGATTTGGGATAATTCCCCTGTTTTATTCATGACTTAAATATATACTAAACTGTTATTATCGTGAAAAGTCTAACTCCGTTCAGATATGTTAAATCTAAAAGAGATTGAGATCAGGTAGTAGACATGTTCTGTAACCGAGAAGTAGAGTTTGACATTACCTTGCCCGAGTTACAATCATTTTACGCCGACTTTGGCTTGGTCCCTAGTTTCCCTATTTCAGATTAGTTTTGTACCAATTATCAATTGTATCTATCATAAGTTTTTCAGTCCCCGGTAATTTGCAGGCGTGGTCCGCACCTTTCAGTAGTTCATAGTCATATTTGATAGAGATTGCTTCCCTATAATCGTCCATGACTTGCTTTGGGACCTCCTGGTCTAGCTCGCAAGCCATAAACAATATCTTGCCTTGGAACTCACTAATAGCTTTGAGAGCTTTATTATTTTCTTTGGTGTGATGACTGAGTCTGTAGGAGGTAACCTCGCTTTGTTCTTGGGAAAGCTTGGGTTCGTTCCAACCTTCGTCTGGGTAGAGAGCTGGCGCTTTGAGGAGTATTTTGTCGACTTTTCTTGCTTGAGCGACCAATGTTCCCATGTATCCGCCATAGCTACTGCCAAAAACCGAGATGTCGGAGGTATCGGCATTTGGTAGGTTTACCATAAAATCATAAGCAGCTAAACAATCGTCTAGATGGTCTTGTCTAGAGAAAAGAGATAGGTCTCCGCCAGTTTCACCGTGACCTCTCATATCATATAAAACAGCGATATGTCCTGCCTCGACTACTGGTTCTATTCTCACTGGATACCGTGCCATTGCACTTGTCCAACCGTGAATTACTAAAATTACTGGTCTCTTTCCTGAAAACGTCGGATTTTGTAAGACTAATCCTTTCAGTGTAGAGCCGTTTGAAAGTGGAATATTTACGTTTGTTGTTTGCATATTAGTTTTCTATTTCGCTTCCCCTGTAAATTTGCCTGCTTCGACAAACTTTGTTTTATAGAGTTTTTGTTCTTCCTCGGTGAAGACAGTTAGCACCTCTACTTTTAAATAGGTTTTGCCGTCTTTTTGAGATAACTCGAGAACTCGACAGTAACCGAGAAAATTCCAGTCGGTATGGAAGTAGAGTAAGGCTATTCGAAGTGGCAGCACTCGCTCACGTTCGAGCTCTAAATCGACTATTAGACCCGACTTAAGTGACTTGAAATCAAAGTCACCAGGGAGTCTTACGATTGAGTTGATTTCTGTCATTGCACCCATATATCTCCTAGTGCTGCTTGATAAATTTGCTAATTATGTAGTTAAATTCTACCTCATTTTCTAGGTTTACCATGTGGCCAGAGTTACCAATGTACTCTAGATTAGAGTTGATAATTTTGTCGGCCAGAGTATCTGCTATGGTGTGATAGTAATCGAGGTCCTTGTCGCCAACCAGGATTTGTGTGGGTAATTTGATCTCACCTAGCCTATCAATGGCGGGCGGGATTAGTTTTATCCATGGATCATGGTTGAGCCAGTGCCAGCCAGAATAATCGGACACCATTTGCTTAAGTCTTGAGAAAATCTTTGGATTAGATTTGACTGAGTCAAACACGGGATGATTTAGCCAGTTCTCCTTGGCTTTTTCTAATCCCTGCTCTTTGGCGTAGACTTGCCAGTTGACTGAGCTGGCATAGCCACCAAGGGATGAGTCTGCGAGTGTCAAGGTTAGGACTGTATCTGGGTTGGTAAGGACATAGTCGAGAGCAACTTCTCCCCCTAGCGAAAGTCCAACTAAGTGAAATTTGGAGAGATTTAGGCTTGTGACAAGGTCGTGAAGATTGTCATGGTGAGTATATGGCCCTGTAGGTAGTGGTGATTTGCCAAAGCCACGCATGTCGTAGGTAATGACTTGGTTGGTTTTGCTAAGGATCTCTACTTGAGGGTCCCACATTCGTGAGTCAAGGGAAAAGCCGTGAACGAAGATGATTGGTACACCCTCGCCTTTTGATTGAAAATACAAGTCCATCAGCTAATTGTATCAGGATATTGACTATATCAAACTATATCATTGGGTCAGCTAGTGGACTCATTCGTGAACAAGAAAATTGAGATCGGTATGTCTGCTCCAGAGTTGAAATCATTAGTCGCAAATTTTGATTTAGTGGCTAATTTTACATATGTGGACTTGAGTCAAACATCCATTCCAGAGCTTTGAGCGATTTCTGTAGATACTCGTCTTCTCTGATTCCGCAATATAGATCTTCGAATATCAAACATTTGGCGTAGAATACTGTCCTCACCCTGATTTGTTCTCTGATTTCTGGGGTAGCATTGTGTTTGGCGAGGACCATGTCGAGTATCCTAGGACCTATATCGCGATAAATCCGTGCAAAATCACAGGCTGGGTCAGCGATTGCGACGCCTCCCCAATCAATGATCCCACTCACCTTACCATCTGTTACCAGGATATGCTCTATTCCTAGGTCATTGTGACAAAGAACTTTGTTGACCAGTTCATCTTGTGGCTTTGAGTTAAAAAAGGTCTCTATCTCTGGATAATGCTTGCTTGGAACTAGATGCTTGGTTTTTTCGTAAAAACGATAGCTGTGAGTTTGCCAGTCTGCAAAAGACTTGTCCTCTATGAGGATGTTGAGATTGTCTAACTCATTTTTAGGAATTGAGTGTAGTTTGTTAAGGAAATCGCCGATTTGCTCTGAAAATGTCTTCCAAGCGTCAAAATGTGCCATTTCGTATATTAATGGGTTACCCTGTAGCTTTTCGTATCCTACAAAAGAATGATCCGTTGGCAGATAGTCAAATTTTGGATATGGCAAAGTACTATATCTACTTAGTACTGGTTGCAAAATGATTTCTTGAGCTAGCTGGATTTGGTTGGCAGGACCCTTGGGATAGCGAAAGACTAGATGATCGTTTACCTCATAAGCGATATTGCCTGTCCCTTCGCCAATTTTTACGATTTTGCTTATGGTAAGGTCAGGAAAATTTTTGGAAATTAGTGATTGTGCTGTGATTTCGTCCATCTATAGAGTATACACTAAAAATCCTATGTCTATATCAAACTATATCATTGGGTGGGTGAGCGGATTTGAACCGCCTGCCTCATCCTCCACAGGGACGCGCTCTAACCAAATGAGCTACACCCACCACGGTGCACATGCGTATTATAACTCAAAAATAGATATGAAAACTCGCTTTACCTGCCTATAGGCAGGTCTAACCAAATGAGGGCTCCCAGATTACTGCGTATCTGGAGCCATTTCTCAAGTGCCTATGGCACTTGATGTGTACTCCACCCACCACGGTGCTAGAGTATTATATCAGTCCCGGGGTTTTTTCTGCAGGATTTCGTTGAGCTGTTGCATAGTTCTCGCAATCAGAGCTAGGCGTTCTTGGGGAGTAAGGTTCTCCGTTTTTAACTCTTCTGGTGTTTGGGGAGCTTCGTTAGTTGGGGTGAGTGGGTTCATGATAAATCTACCTCCATATTGGCTAGACTGTTATACCATTTATCAAACTTGACGAGGTGGCCGGGGTGCGGGCGCTTGTAGGGAGAGCCGGTATTGTAGGCGGTAGTTAGCTCGACGGGATTAAGATCGGAGTAGTGATCAAAGTTACGTTTATGGTACTTGGCAATTAAATCAATGTTGGTGGCTGGGTCAAAGAGTCCTTCAGGTTTGCCCCGGTAGCCAATCCCCCGGGCAGTACCATAGAGAAGTTGGCCGAGTCCATAGCTAGCATCGTGGATCCGGGGTTCCTGGCGAATGGCGTAGGTGTCGCCGCCAGACTCCACCATGATAGTGGCAAAGATCAAATTGGGATCGAGATCGTATTCAGTCGCCGCCGCTTTTATCAGATGCCCGTAGCGAGCCCAGACCAGAGCTGCCCGCTCCAAGTCTGACTTGCCTTTGAGCTCGGCTTTGGTGAGGATAGGCGAGGTTGTGGTAGCTTGGGTGAGTGTGGTAGGAGTATTTAGAGTAGGCTGGGTAGTGACAAAGGCAATGGCCGCGGCAAGCGAGGAAGTATAAGCCTGGAATTTGGAGAGATCTAGTTTGCTCACTTCTCTAGTATAGCAATACTTTCGATTTTGACAGGGCTGACGGGACGGGAGTTCTCCTGCCCATCCTGAACGGTGGGAGCAGTGGCGATTTTGTTAACAGTCTCAATCCCTTTGGTAACCATGCCGAAGATAATGTAGTTAGGAGGGAGAGGATAGTCGGCATGCATGATGAAAAATTGACTGCCATTGGTGTTGGGCCCGGCGTTAGCCATGGCGACTACGCCTTTTTTGTACTCACCGGTAAATTTTTCGTCTGGGAATTGGTAACCTGGCCCACCACTCCCAGTGCCGGTCGGGTCGCCACCTTGGATCATAAAACCGGGAATAGTGCGATGAAAGATCACACCTTCATAAAATTTCTCTTGGGCGAGAAAGACAAAATTGTTGGTAGTAACCGGAGTAGCGTTAGAAAGAATAATTTCGATCTCGCCAGCGGTAGTTTTGAGAGTGGCATAGTAGGTTTTGCCTGATTGGGTAACTTGCTTAGCAGCAGTGTATTGTTTAGAGCTAGAACTTGGCATAGGTGTTTCTTTCGTTGTATTTAATAATGGGGAGGGACTTGGTGATGGACTGAGGGTAGTTGAGGATGGTTTGACCACTACCCAGGTTATAAGGGCTAGAACCAGAAGTGAAAGAATGATGTTGATAGTATTGTTCATAAGTTGGTGCCGAGGGCGGGGATCGAACCCGCATGAGATTACTCTCACAAGTTTTTAAGACTTGAGCGTATACCATTCCGCCACCTCGGCATAGGCAAAATTATACAACAAGCCCTGGTATAATACTCATAGCGCTCCAGTAGCTCAGTTGGATAGAGCACTTGCCTTCTAAGCAGGGGGTCGGAGGTTCGATTCCTCCCTGGGGCACTGAGTCGGGGTGTGGCTCAGATGGTAAAGCGCCTCGTTTGGGACGAGGAGATCCCCAGTTCGAGTCTGGGCACCCCGACAAGAGTAAGTGCGCGTGTTAAAATACGCTAGTTGCGGGTATAGTTCACCGGTAGAATGCGTCCTTGCCAAGGACGAGAAGGCGGTCCGATTCCGCTTACCCGCTCCAAGCTAGAAAAGGGGTTGGTGGGAGAGAGTGTAGGAACTGGTGTGGAAGAGAAAGACAGCGGGAGAATCTTCGAGCAGGAAGCGTTGAAAATCAAAATAGATATCTTTCCGAAGTTTGGGATCGAGCGTGCGACGGCCATCCTCGAGGAGTTTGTCGACTTTGAGATTGTTATAGTGGGTAAAGTTGGTAGGCTGAGTACTATGCCAGGTAGTGTACTGGTCGGGATCTAGCGGGGGAATAAAATCAACCAGGAGTAATTGAAAATCGTTGGTAATGGTAGTGACGACTTTGACGTCGACACTAATTTGGAGAGTCTCGCGGAGATCGGCGGCAATTTTCTCGGCAATATCCAGATAAGAGAGAGTAGTTTTGAGCTCGAGAGTAATAGCGCTACTTCCTGCATCGGTAGTAAAAAGAGAGCGGGCCTTGACTGGATCATAAGTATAGTCTTTGACTAGATTGTTGTAGGCCCAAGAGGTAGAGGCGAGCGGTGATAGAGCCCGGGGATGACCAAAAGTTTTGTCGTTAATGGCATAGGCGATCCCCTGGCGGGTGGTCTTGCTCGAGAGGAGATTATCGTTCAGATTAAAGAAAAGCGCGGTCATGCGTTGGTTAGGAATTTCGGTTTGAATAAGAGCGGGATCACTCAGAAGATGGGGGGGGACACTGGTAAGGCCGATAACTTGGTCAATTTCCCCAAGGCGGAGAGCGGTTAAAGCACTATTTTCGGTGGGATAAAATTTGTAGACTTTCTTGAGATTAGTGCTAACCAAGGTTAGCGAAACGAGAAATCCGGAATTGGTCTGGGTTTTTTGGATACGGTACTCCCCTACCCCGAGTCGATTATTTTTAAGCAAGGGGTTGGTCACGGCCGCAATAAAGGGAGAAAATGGTTCCTGGAGGTGATAAATGATCGATTGATCTTTTGGTTCGAACGTTACGTTTTGGAAGTTGTAGGAAATATCGGCGGGAGTGACCGAACTACCATCTTGCCAAACAAGCTCGGAATCTAGGTGAAAAGTATAGGTTTTGCCATCAGGACTAATTTCGTAGGATTTGGCCAAACCTGGCTTAACCACTCCATCATAGTCGAGTTGGACGAGGCCAAGACTAATTTGAGATTTGAGCGAGGTTGGGAGAGTGTCGAGAGTGTATTTGCCTATCAGGCCAATCCGCTCGATTTGAGTATAGGTCGGAAGATAATGTTCAAGAATAAGATAGAGTGAAAGAAGGGCGAGAACGGTGAGGGTGGAGCGCACAATAATTTTGTAGTGGCGCCCTAGAAACATCTGGGTAAGCCAATAACTGCGACGCAGAGCTTTTAACATAGTAAGTAGATAATTAAAAAGCGCTAATGACCGTGGTGGTGAGGAAGGCGATCGAGAGAATGATGGTGGTAGCAAAGAGGGATTTTTCGACGCCGCGTTTGGAGTGGTAGGAGGTAGAGCCAAATGCGCGACCCAGACCAGTGCCTTTGGCTTGGAGGACAATAACGGTAATCAAAGCGAAGGATAAAATAATTTGCAGGATTGAAAGAATCATGGCTCGCTCCGTAAAAGAAAGGTAATCAAATTATTAATCAGGGTCAGAGTAAGGGAGGTTAGGACGAGAACCCAGAAAAGAGAAAGATGGGCGGGGGGGAGAGCTAAAAGAGTTGAAGTGAAACCAGGGAACTGGTAGGGCGAGATCGTAATCGAGTTAGAGAAAATATCAAATAAATAGAGGGTAATCACATTGGCAATCCAGCCAAAAAGTCCGAGGGTCAAAAGATTAATGGGTAAAAGAAGCAGACGAATGATGGGGGCAATGAGTAAATTAAAGATTAAGAAAACGAGAGTCGCACTAAGGTAGGCTTGCCAGGTAGGGTCCAGCCGAACGCCCGCAATTAAAATCTGTACTAAGTAGAAACTGGCCATGGTGGAGAGCATTTTGACAAGCAGAGTACGCATAGGTTCATTTTAACGCTTTTACGACCAGAATACCAATCGAAAAAAGTAGAGCGAGCGCAGATGCAATCCCGAGTTTGACCTGAGTGGAGAGCCCTGAATGCAAAGGAAAAGTATGGGAAGCATAGGGCGGAAGATAGGGCAGCTGATAGGAATTATCTTCGAGAGTGAGATCGCGGGGAGTTAGGGCGACGTTACCATTGTTGTAGACGGTGAGACCACTATTAGTTACGGAGTAAGTAAAGGATTCGTTTCTAGCGGGGAGTTCATCGGTGGGAGTAGCCTGAATGGACTGAGTGGAGGGAGAGGCTTTGTAGGCTCCGGCTGGTAAGGGGTAGTCATCTTCGAGCCCGTGGCGAACGAAAGCGATATGACTAAAGTCCAACTGATGGAGATAATCAATCCCACCGGTAGTTTGGCCCCAGGTAGGGTCTAAACTCAGCCAGCGGGAGCTAGGGGCATCATAGTATTCTGGCCAGGAGTGCAAAATATCGAGCGAAGTACCCTGAGGCTTTAAGGTAGGATTGGTGGTATAGGCAAAGCCATTAATTTCGCGAGCGGGAATCTCAAGTGAGCGGGCTAAAGCAATAAAGCTATCGGTAAACTCAGTACAGAGCGCGGTAGTTGGAGAGGTAAGTGCTTCGACGGCACCCAGGCGCCGATTATTTTTGCCCACCCGGGAATAATCGTAACTCATATAATCAATGAGATAGGTATAGATGTGGGCAGCCGTCTGGAGCTGGGCGGCGGTAGTTTGGATCAGCGAGTTTTCGGTAGGCCAAAAATTGGTAGAGTCGATGAGCTTGGGTGAATTGAGACTGGGATCAAAAAAGAGCGGAACTGGACTCACGACTGCAAAGAGTTCAACCGAGATTTCTTGGGTAGCGTTGGCGCCAAGTGAATAAGTGGCCAACCAGTTACCATCAGCATCGAGCCGGAGGCTAGAGGGTGGGGGATCAATTTGATGAAGAATTATTTGCTGGTAGGGAGTGTCAGGAGGAAGAGCAATCTCGGTTTGAGTCTGACTGAGCGTGGGGTTAGAGATGGAATAGGAGAGATTGAGTCGATAACTAGCCGTGTCGCCAAACAGAAGCGAAAGACTCTCGTTGGGGTGACCCTGAAAAATATAAATTTCTCCTTGATCACTCGTGGTAGTCTGGTCAGGATCTGGGGTAAAGTGATGTGGAAGATTGGCAAAACGAGGCGGGACTGTAACTTCGCGGGTGTAGTTTTGGTGTTCATTGGCCCGGCTCATGCGCGGAATATTAAGGGCTAAATTGGGACCCAGAAAAGTGACCAAGTCAGGGGCGGTATATTGCAAGGTAAGCGTCTGAGTTTTGCCCAGACCAATATTGGGACGGGAGATCGTTAGGTCAATCGTGGTGGTCCCGTTACTATACTGAGTTTTGACTGGCAGAATGCCAGCTTGGTCGGAGGCAGTGATGTTGTGTAATTGGTCGGAGGTTACGTGGACGGTGTAAATGGTTGGATAAATGTGGGCTAAATTATTGGTGATTTTGATCTCATGAGAAACGGTCGCATTACCAGATTCTTCGATCCGATAGCGCGAGAAGAAGGAAGTAGTAAATTCGGTGGCAGCTTGCACTTGGGGGGGAGAAAATAGACTCCAGACGAGAGACAAAAGTAAGAGAATTTTTTTCATACTGATAAGGATACCATGGGATTGACATGCGGGGAATGTTCGGGTACAGTGAAACTATGCCGATAACCTTGTATAAGAGACAGAAACAGATTGTCGATTTTATTGGTCAGTATATCCAAAAGTTCGGGACTTCCCCTACCCTGCAGGAAATTGCCGATTCGTTGGGAGTGTCATCGTTGGCTACGGTGCATGAGCATTTGCAGAGCTTAGCCAAAAAGGGAGTAATTAGGCGTTACGAGGGGGCAGTACGCGGATTGGAGCTACTGGATAGTAAACTGGGGCAGGCAATTGACGGGATAGAACTACCTATTTTGGGATTTATTGCCGCGGGTTCCCCGATCCAACCCATGACGGACCCAAATGCCAGTTTAAAAGTGGCGTCGGCGATGTTATCCGGGAAAAAGCGGGCCTTTGTCCTTCAAGTGCGGGGTGATTCGATGATTGAAGAGGGAATTTTGGACGGAGATTTCGTGGTGATTGAAGAGAAAAAGGAAGCCAGAGACGGGGAAATTGTGGTGGCATTACTCGACAATGGGTTGGCGACTTTGAAGAAATTTTTCCGGGAGGCAACACGAATTAGGTTAGAGCCGGCAAATAGTTCGATGAAGCCGATTTTCGCCAAGAACGTAACGGTACAGGGAACAGTGGTTGGACTTGTACGCCGATTTGGGCAATAATAGACCAATGCTTACAGCCCTATTTGATTTTATTTTACATATCGATGTTCATTTGGGAGCGATTATCCAGACGTATGGAGGATTATCCTACGCGATTTTGTTTGCGATTATCTTTGTTGAGACTGGATTAGTCTTTTTCCCTTTTTTGCCAGGTGATTCATTATTGTTTGCGGCGGGAGCATTTAGCGCCATTGGGAGCTTGAGTTTGGGATGGGTCTTGGGACTAATGATGGTGGCGGCGATTATTGGAGATACGGTGAATTATTGGATTGGTCACTTTTTTGGGGAGAAATTGGTGGAGAATCCCAAAATTCCCATCAATCGGGAACATATTGAGGAAACTCAGCGATTTTTTGATAAGCACGGAGGGAAGACAATCATTTTGGCTAGGTTTGTCCCGATTGTGAGGACCTTTGCCCCATTTGTGGCGGGGATAGGGAAGATGAAATACGGCCAGTTTTTTTCTTATAACGTGATTGGGGGGACTAGCTGGGTTTTGATTGCCACCCTTGCCGGTTACTTTTTTGGGAATATCCCGTTTGTGAGAGATAACTTCTCCTTAGTAGTTTTGGGGATTGTAGGAGTTTCGATTGTACCGATGATAATTCCTTTGATTAAAAAATGGATTAAGCATGAATAGCGGTAAGCTGTATGTGATTGGGACACCAATCGGGAACTTGGGGGATATTACTTTACGGGCGATTGAGAGTTTGGGGAAAATTGAAATTTTGTTTTGTGAAGACAGCCGAGTAAGTTCACGCCTGATCAATTATTTGCAGGAAAAGAATTTTTTTCGAGGTAAGCCAAGATATATTCCCTATAATGAATTTAACGAAAAAAGAATTTGGGAGAGCGTCGTTACCGAAGTTGCCAGCGGGAAGCAAGTGGGACTAGTAAGCGATGCTGGGATGCCGGCGATTTCTGACCCAGGCTATCGTGCAATTAAGGGTTGTTTGGATGAAAAGTTGGAGGTAGAGATTATCCCAGGAGTGACGGCACTCACGACCGCATTGCCCTGGAGCGGAATGGGAGGAGAAGTAATGATCTACGTCGGGTTTTTGCCGAAATCAAGTGGAAAAGCGAGGCGGGTTTTGGAAGGGGCTTATGCATTAATGACTAAGTTGCCCTCAACACGAGTAGTTTTATATGTCTCACCACACCGCTTAGTCAAGGATCTGGAGTTGATCAAAGATGTAATGGGAGAAGTGAAAGGAGTGTTAATGCGAGAGCTAACGAAGATGCACCAGGAAAGAAGGGAAGGGACGGTGGAGGAGCTAATTAAGATGTACCAGGCAAAGAGTGTGAAGGGAGAGTTGGTGTTGGTTTTGCAGAAGGGTGAATCAGAGTAGGCTGCGACCTGACATGCCACTAGGCTTAGGAATACCCAAAATTTTGAGAATGGTTGGAGCAATGTCACCGAGAATCCCGCGAGGAAGTTGTTTGAGAGTGTGTTGATAGGCGCGACCAGCGATAATAAGAGGGACTGGGAAGGAAGAGTGTTCGGTATCTTTCTCGCCAGTTTGGAGGTTAATCAATTCTTCGACATTTCCATGATCGGCGGTAATTAAGAGACTCCAGGATTCATCCTGCATCACCCGGTCGTAAATCTGCCGAACCCAACCATCAACTAGCGTACAGGCTTTGATTGAAGCGGCCAAATCGCCGGTATGGGCAACCATATCCGGATTGGCGTAATTGATGACGATCAGATCGTAAAGATTGGACTGAATAGCTTGAATTAGTTTGGCGGTTTGTTCGGCGCCGGACATTTCGGGTTTTAAATCGTAGGTAGGAACCTTGGGAGAAGGGGTAATCTGGACATCTTCACCAGGGAAGGCAAGATCCCGCTGGCCATTAAAGTAGTAGGTGACAAAACGTTCCTTTTCACTTTCGGAGAGTTTAAGCTGACGACGGCCGGAGAGAGCCACCACCCGAGAGAGCGGCATCTCGACAAATTCGGGGGGGAAAGCGGGGGCGGCGGAGTTATTCTTTTCGTATTCGGTCATAGTGACAAAGAAGAGATTCTGGCAAATTTTCTGGCGGACAAAACCCGTACTGACGGGAGCGGTATAACTCAAGTGAGAATGCTGGTATTTAATGGCATAGGGATCGAAGGATTCGGGAACTTTGGTAAAGTCGGGTTGAGTCATGGCCAGAGCACGAGTAAGTTCACGCGGCCGATCAATACGATAGTTAAAGAAAATGACGGCATCGTTATCGCTGATTCGGGGGGTGCCTTGGGCAATAATGGGTTTAATAAATTCATCGGTTTCTTTGGCGGTGTGTCTAGCTTGAATGGTGGAGGCAAGGTTAGTACTAACCTCTCCGACCCCATTAACCAAAGCGTCGTAGGCAACTTGGATACGTTCCCAACGGTGATCGCGATCCATAGCGAAATAGCGACCCATAATAGTACAGATTTGGCCAAGGCCGAGTTTGGCGAGAGTTTGTTCGATGACGGCTAGGTATGAGGGTGAAGAAGTGGGGGGGGAGTCGCGGCCATCGGTAATTAGGTGAAGATAGACTTGATCAAGTTTTTGCTCTTGGGCAAAATGGAGGAGGGCAAAAAGGTGATCGTTACTGCTGTGAACTCCACCCTGCCCAATCAAGCCCAGTAAGTGAAGGTGGCTATGATGAGTTTTGACGTGCTCCACAGCTTGGAGAAAAGCTTTGTTTTGAAAAAAGGTTCCGGAGGCAATAGCCATATTGATCCTTGGGAGGTCCTGGTAAACAATCCGACCAGCCCCAATATTGAGATGACCGGTTTCGGTATTGCCGTCTTCCCCTTTGGGAAGGCCGACCGCTTCGCCAGCGGCCAAAAGCTCGGTATGAGGGAAGCTATTGGTCAACAGATTCATGGTAGGAGTTTGAGCAGCCTTGATGGCATTACCCGCGTAGGTAGGTCCAATCCCCCAACCATCCAAAATGACTAAGACAACACGATTTTTGCTCATTACGACTCTTGAGCTAGATATTGCTCGATTTCGAGGAGGCGGTTATATTTGGCAACCCGTTCACCTCGGTCGGGAGCCCCAAATTTGGCGTACGAAGAACTCATCCCCACGGCAAAATCGGCGATAAAGGTGTCGTTGGTTTCGCCGGAGCGGTGGGAAACGATGGTGTTAATGTGATTGGCCTCGGCAACTTTCATGAGCTCAATAGTTTCGGTAATAGTGCCTGTTTGGTTGGGTTTGACGATTACCGCTGTACAGCTTTTTTGGTCAATGGCTTTTTGCAGGCGTTTGGCATTGGTGGAGACCAAATCATCGCCAACAATCATGGTAGTGTCAGGAAGAGCCGCTACCAGTTGTTGCCAACCTTCCCAGTCCTCTTGGGCGAGCGGATCTTCAAGACTCAAAAGACCATAGGTTTTGACCAAATCGACGTAAAGGGCAATTAATTCCTCGCGAGAGAGAGGGCGAGGAGAGTCTTTGATGGGATATTTGTTGCTGACAAAAAACTCATCAGCCGCAACGTCTAGGCCCAGGAAAAGTTCTTGACCAAGCCGGTAGGAGGAGTTTTTGATGACTAAAGCCAAGATTTCGAGAGCGTCGGCATTGGTAAAAAGGTTGGGGGCAAACCCACCTTCGTCTCCGACACTATGGACCGCGTTACGACGAATGAGCTCTGTTTTGAGATTAGTCCAGGTTTCGGTGCCGGCCCGAAGGGCATCATGATAAGACATCTTGGTACTAGGAATCACATGAAATTCCTGGAAATCGAGATTACCCGCGCCATGTTTACCGCCGTTAATAAGATTAAAAACAGGGCCGGGAATCTTGGGCGGAGTGTGAGGGTGATAACGAGTGTTGATGTAGCTAAAAAGAGGCACATTGGCAGCACTGGCGGCGGCTTTGAGAGAGGCGATCGAGACAGCGAGAATGGCGTTAGACCCCAAGCGGCTTTCGTTGGGAGTCCCGTCAAGGTTAAGCATAAGTTGATCAATCCCCTCTTGATCGGAAACATCGTGACCAAGCAAAGCTGGACCAAGGACGGTATTTACATTCCCGACGGCTTTGAGCACTCCCTTGCCATTGAAGCGGGCGGGATCATTGTCGCGGAGCTCAACATCTTCGGCTTTGCCGGTACTGGCGCCGGATGGAACTGAAGCGGTACCAAAAAAACCGGAATCGGTCAAAACTGAGGCTTCGACGGTGGGGACGGCGCGACTGTCAAGAATTTCGCGGGCA
>Ga0209727_1000119_pt1 | contig 96214 bp, 187 predicted proteins | sample RifGroC1_FD_183995 | JGI IMG/M metagenome (GOLD analysis project Ga0209727, IMG submission 183995) | Groundwater microbial communities from Rifle, Colorado, USA - Groundwater C1 (SPAdes) (version 2) | ecosystem: Environmental > Aquatic > Deep subsurface > Groundwater | place: Rifle, Colorado... | reverse complement strand
TTTATTTTACTATTTTCTTATACAAACATTTTCTTCCATACCTATTTCCAATAATATATCCGTATTTTTTAAGACCATATTTATAAATATCTCTTCTACGATTATCAGTCCATCCTATAGAAATTATATCGCCATTTTTACAATATCGTGATTCTTCAAATTCTATTAATTGTCTTTTTGCCCACAATAATCCTTCTAATCCACATTTACCAGTTTCTTTATCTGATAATATATCTCTTTGCTCATTAATGAATTCTTTTATGTACTTCTTTTTATTTGCTAACAATACTAATACATAATATTCATTATTACTTATATTCTCTTGCCTAAATAAATATATTCCAATTGTCTGATTATTAGATAATTTATGTGTCTTATAATAACCATAAGAATCATTATCTCTATCAAGTTTAATTAAACTAAATTCTTTAATAATATCACCTCGTTTCGACACCAATTTTCTCATTTATATTAATATTGTATTTCAAATTGATATAATTTATTGTACATTTTGTTATCATTAATATGACAATTTATAATTGATAATATTTTTACTTGCATAAATAATTGCATTGTAACTGGTTCTAATATCCATTCCTCACCTGAAAAACATACATCAGGCACTTGTTCTATAGATGGTTGAATAACATTATTACTTTCGCATTTATATATATTTACAATATCACCTAAACCATAGCATTGAGTACCAGTTAAACATCCATTTATACTTTTAGATACACATATTCTTGGAATTATATCATCTTCATTATTCATTCTGCTTTCTGGTATTCTTGGATATAATTCTATTCCATCAAAATCTTTTTGACTTGCAAAATAATATATTATAATAATTCACCTCTTTATTATAATTAATTTTTCAATTAATAACCACAAACCTTACAATAACCTTCAACAAACACCTTAAAATTAAAATATAATTTTTTAATTGATTCTGCCGAATTTTTTGTAGAAGAACCAAATGCATAAAGACAAACACTATAATTTTTTGAATAATTATTATCATCCATATATTTAGTAAATGCTTCTAATAATCTTCTTAAATATTTACATTCATTTTCTTTTTTATTTTCTTTAAATGTATAAATAGTTTCTATTCCTAACATATATAATTTAGAATCTCTATCATAGATAATATCAATATCATTCATAGTAAATAGTGAAGCATCTTTGCCAGTTAAATCATCCCATGATGTTATACCCCAAATAAATTTTAAATTACCACAATTATATTCATTGTCAATATAATCTGGATAAAGTCTTTTATATTTTTTTACTTGTAGATAGTTTTTGATATTATATGCTTTACAATATATTTCTAATTTTATATTTTCTATAAATTGTTTTATTTTATTAATCATTTAATTCTCCTTATTTTTATTTATAGTCAATTTAGAAAATAAACAGAATACTCCTATAATAAACATATGAAATGCTATACTTATTTTACTTGGTTGATAATAATTTAATAAATATAATATAGTGTAAAGTATAAATATATTTCCGAATATTTTAAAAAGAATATTCATATATTTCTCTAATTTAATCATATTATTTATTCTCCTTTTTCAAACATTCTCTTATATTTATTTTCATTAATTTTACATTTATAATATACTTCATAATCTTCCCATTCACACTCCATAACATTTCTTATAGGAGTTATTCTTTCTTGAAAATATTCACATTCATAACAATTGTCATCAGAACCTTTATCATAACATTTTTGATTATATTCTCCAATGGCACCAAATGGACACCAAGTATTTTTTGATTCATCATCATAAATTCTATTAGCAGGATGTTCACATTTAGGAAATCTTTCTTGATATGCATAAATTTCTTGTGGTGAGTAGTATCCGTAATATTTACATTTTTCATGTGGTAGAATACCTAAAGCATAATCAATCCAATCTTGCCCTCTCATAAGATCAGCATTTACTCCAGAACCAAATCTAGCATAAAACAATTCTTGACCAGAGAGTGGCATTTGGTTTATGAATTCTAATATTTCTTTTTCATATTTGTAATTTAATTGCATCATATTATCTTCTGTATATGTTTTAATAATTTCTAATTTCCACCATTCAGGATTAGTTAAGGATAGGCATGTGTGGCATAAATTTAGTTTAGTCGAAAAGTTAGTAAATTCACTGGAATGATTAAGTTGTGGAATGTGGATTATGTGTATTTGTGGATATGATTGAATACAATTGAAACATATGGAATCTGGATTTTCTATTGCTATGTGATGAGGATTTGTTGAATTGTTTATTTCAATTAATTGTGTTGATTCAGACATAATTTATCTCCTTTCTTAATATATTTATATTGTATTAACTATTTAACTAATTGCAATCCATTAAATAATTCTTCAGTTATATCTACATCTAATTTATATCGTTCATCCCATTGTTCTTCATTGCTATTTAAAATATTATTTTTATGTTTAAATGAGGTAATATAATCATATAAACATGAATCGCACAATTCAAATCTGACATTTCTATTTTCTAATAAACTTCCATAATTTGGTGTACCTAAGTCAATAGAATGCCATATAGAGGGAATATTTTCTTCTGGTTTGTAGGATTCTGTTTTCCCACATTTATCACATATATATGTAATCATTGGATTGCAATCTTTTTCATGATCAATACATTCTTGTTCGGTTTGAAATTGAGCATCGCATTTTTCACAGATAAATAATGATTTCATAGTTATAATCTCCTTTTATATTTATAATTTAATAGTTTATTTATAATGTGTTTTTTATTTCTTTCCATAGAAAATCACATAATTTATCCACTCCATTTACTCTAACTAATGGTGCATTATAATCATCTAGTAATTCAATCATTTGACCAATATTTAATAGTGGATAATATTCATAATATACTTTTGTTCCTTCAAAACTTAATCCATTGCAATTATTTGTAAAACATTCAATACTTTCTTTTCCATTAACATTTAAATAATAAATATCACCCATTTTAATTCCTTTTGATACCCACTAATTAAATAGTTTTATTTTTTGCTTTTTTGACAATTCATTAAGTTGGTCTATAGTAATTATTTGTTTCATATTATAAATCTCCTTTCTTATTTTTATATTTTATGGTTAATTATTGATTACTCTTAATTAATTCTTCTAATTCGTTCAAACAATCTAATTCTTTGACTAAGTTTGCAATTTTACAAACAACTTCTTCTTTTTTATTAGGAATTGCAGTTATACCATAGCATTTATCAATTAGAACATATTTACTTACTAGTTGACAAACTTCATAGTAATCGTCTGAATTAAAATATAAAAAACATTTTTCTTTAATACATTTAAATTCTTTTGTATTATCTTTTGATTCTTTTTCTTCCATATTTAACTTGTCCTTTCTATGTAGTTATTATACATTTATTTTAATATTTTGTCAATGACAATTTTCATTATTTTCTATTTTTATTTAATATTTAGCAGAGATTTTTAGTCCCTGCTAAATTGATTAATTATTTTACTAAAGTAGATCCAAATCCATCTTTGCCACGTATTGTTTCAGATAATTTATTAACAATTTTTAAATCATATTTCTTAACTTCTTGGAATACCATTTGAGCGATGCGATCTCCAAATTTAATATTAAATGGTTCATTTCCCATATTAATAAGGATAACTCCTACATCACCAACATAATCTTCGTCAATTGTGCCTGGAGAATTAACAATTGAGATGCCATGTTTTAATGCTAAACCAGATCGTGGTCTAATTTGTGCTTCTGTATTTGGTGGTAATTGGATATGTAATCCTGTTTTAATTAAAATTCTATCACCTGGATATAAATTAAAACCTTGTTCTGGAAATTCATTTGTTTCTTTTAAGAAATGAGGTGATGAATATTTCCATGCTCTTAAATCCATACCGGAAGCACAGACTGATTCATATTTAGGAAGAGTTATATTTTGTTCATCTACTGTACAATTAATTTTATTATTCATGTGGGTTTTTCTCCTTTTTTATTTATATTAATATTATTTTATCATTTTTTAAAGTTTTTTGAACATCAATAATCCTTTGATTTTCGCTTCCTCTAAAAGCCAAAGTATCATTTCTTAAATCATCTATATATTTACCATCAATAAGAACATCTATATATTGTAATAATTCGTTTTGTTTACCAGTTAAGTCTTCTATTTTTTCTCCACAATAGCACCATATATTCTTATTTAATAATTTTATTTCTTTTGCTAATAAAATTATTTCGTCTAAATTAGAATTACAAAGTGGACAACCACCACTAAATGTTACGCCATTTGATAATACGTCATTTTTTATTATATTGAGTAAATATTGTATTGTAACTAATTGACCATTTCCTTCTTGCCAAGTATCTGTATTTTGACATTTATAACAGTAGTGAGTACATTTTTGAAAAAATATTACTGTTCTTACTCCTGTACCATCTCCTAAACTTTCTGTTCTAATTCCTGCAATTTCAATCATAATTAATTACCTATTGTATCATGTTTCAATCTTTCATCAATTTCTTTCTTTTTACTACTATTAATTCTATCTTCAAATCCTAAATATCCAGATATTCTTCTAATTTTTCTAATATTTGTATTACCACATTTAGGACAACAATCATCAAATACACCACTATTTTTACATTCAATATTCAAACATTCATCTTTAGGATAATTAATACCACAATATCCAACGTCTGAATTTTTCATGTGTCTTAAAATATGTTCAACACCATCTACATTATGTATTGGGGCATCTGTTAATTCAATATAACTAATATGTCCTGCATTATTAAATCTATGAAATTGTCCTTCGATAGTAATTTTTCTGGCAATAGATATAGGAAAATATACAGGAATATGAAAAGAATTTGTGTAATATTCTTTATCTGTTACTCCATTAATAACTCCAAATTCTTCTTTATCTTTGATAACTTTATTACAGGTGCTTTCTGCTGGAGTGGCATAGCACGACCAATTTAATTTAGTTTCTTCGCACATTTCATCACAAAATTGTCTAAATCTATTATTAATTTCTAATGCTAATTTTAATCCTTTTTCATTTTCTCCATGATGTACACCTACTAATTCTTTTACACATTCTGCAATTCCAATAAATCCTACAGCAATTGTTCCATGTTTTAATGATTCTCCAACGATATCTTCAGAAGATAATTCACCTGAATTATAATATATATCTTCTCCGAATACAAATGGCATATCTTTTACTTTAAGATTTTTAAGAATACCCCATCTATGTAATGATAATTCCTTAACATCATCAAGCATTTTATTTAATTTCTTCCAAAAATCTTTTAATTCTTTATTATAATGCATACCTTTTGTTCTTAAAGCAATTTTAGGAAGATTGATAGTTGTTGGAAAAATATTTCCTCTCTTTTCTGAACATGAATCTCCATGTTGGTTAGCAACAATTCTGCTTCTGCATCCCATAGGATTAATTTCTTTTGCTGGAAATGCTTCATTACCTGCATTATCCATAAATGCAAATGTAGGATTCATTCTATTACAAGAAACTTTTATTGCATATTTATATAATTCATAATTTTTATCTTCTGGATTAAAATTAACTCCTTCTTTAACTTTAAAAACAATATTAGGGAAGATAAATGTTTCACCTTTCCCCATACCTTTTTCAAATTGACTTAACATTGCAAAAGATGTTTTTCTACCCCAAATACCTTCTTCTAATCCAAATGTCATGGAAGAAAATGGTATCTGATTTCCTGCTCTAGTAGGCATGGTAGCAAGATTATAAAGTAAACTTTGACATGCTTGCTCTAATTCACTTTCAGTAGGTTCTTCAATAATTTTATCATTTATCAAATTTTCAATTGTCATATCAATATTGGGTAATAATGTTCCACCAAAAATATCATTTGAACATCTTTGAAGAATATTTGCTGCTAAATCCATTGCACTTTTAATTCTTTTTGGTGAATTAACAAATCCATATTCTCCATTATAACCAGTTCTTAATAATTGCTCTAAAGGAATCGAAAGACAATTCGGGCTTTTAGAATAGTAGTCAAGATCGTGAATATGTATATCTCCATTTTTATGTAATTTACTAAGATGTTTAGGAATTAATCTATTTAAATAGTAATATTTACTTGTTTCAGAAGCAATTTGATACATTTTACTTGCTGTGGAATGGCCGATGTTAGCATTGTCTCTACTAGTTTCTTTATCAATTTTAGCAATACGTTTCATAAAATCAGATTCAAAATTTCTTTGTTTTGTTCTATCTTCACGATAAATAATATATTTTTTTGCAGTTTGAAGAAATCCTTCTGTCATCAAAACTTCTTCTACAATATCTTGAATTTCTTCTACTTTAAATTTATCCCTACCATTTATTTTTATAACTACTTTATCTGATAACATTTGAGCAGTTTCATAATTTCCTTCTTTTGTTTCATTTAATGCTGATAAAATTGCAATGGTAATTTTATATGTATCAAAATCTACCATACTACCATTTCTTTTAATTACTTGTTTCAAAATTATACCTCCTATATATATTTTTATATTTTAATCTCCTACTACATGACTAGAAATTCTTTTTGGTTCAAATAATTCAAATCTAAACTTTTGTTTAGTAGGATTTTCTTTTTCTTTAGGTACTTCTTCTTGAAAAATACTTAATGGTCTAACCCATACTTTTCCAGATTCATATAATGATTTATATACAACATGTTCTTCTCCTGTTTCTGTTTCTGTATGTGTACAAATATTTAAAATTAAATACAAATCACCTTTAAAATGTCTTACTATTTGATTTACCATATCGAAACCAAACCCTCCTTTTGTCATGTTTTTACATTTTACAAACCCAATAAAATCAATGGTTTGTTGCATGTTAATTTTTATTTATTTTATCATTCTAACACCTTTTCAACATTTTCACCTCTAAAAAATATTCGTAACCATTATTCTCATCACAATCATCTTTCCCATTCATATAAGATTGATATTTATCTGGTTTTGCCAGAAACCTAAAACAATTTTGTGCTTTCTTGCAATCATCGTTTTTACATAATGTCAAATCACACAAATAATCACCTCCTTTATTTAATACTTTCTAATTTATATTTATTTTAACATTTTATTATCCACTTGTCAAGTTTTATTTTATTCTTTTCTTGTTCTACAACAATCTGCTTCAGGATTAAAATATTCACAACACCATTCGCCATCAAAATGCCAATAATTATCTTCTCCTAAATAAAAATCATCCCATTCTCCAATAAAACACATATAATTTTTCATTAATTCACATGGTATATTTGTAATTAATTCTTCTTTATATGTACATTTCTCTTCTTCTAATATATTTTTATTCTCATTTTCATTTTCCTCAAAATATTCTCTAAAATTTTCAACTGGACAATTAGATAAATTTATATCTATTCCATCATGCCAATCTATTTCAACTTCTTGTGAATTAAAAGGAATAAGACTACAATCTGTAGAATTCCCTATGTCATGCATAATTTCTTTTAAATTGCTATAGTTGTCATTTACATCTATAATATATAACTCTACTTTGTGTAACTTTGCCATATTAATTCTCCTTTTTTATTGTTTTATATTTATTTTATTTTTAATTTCATAATCTACTATTAAACCTACAATATCAAATAATGTATCTTTATTTTTATTAAATTTCTTTTTTGAAAACTTACCATTTTTATTCATTATTAATCGTTTAGTTATTTCTATTAATATGGTTTTATTAATATCGTCCATAATTTTCTCCTTCAATGCATTCATTACAATAATATTTTTATTTAATTATTCCCATCCCCAACCACAATGATCAAATGTACATCTCCAATTTTCATAAAAATCAAACCATACTACCTTACTTCCACATACAGGACATCTTTTTTCACCATTAATAATTTTAGGTTCTGCCATAATTAAACTCCTCCTTAAATTTTATATATCTTCATATTTTCTTCATAATTTATTCTACCCCATAAACATCTAGCAATACTATAAAGTTTATTATTATGAATGTCCCTGTCAATTTTCTTATCAATTAAATCAATATATAATTTTTTATATTCTTGTAATATATCATCTATTTTTATACTATTACCATTATAATTTTCAAAACATTTTTTATTATATCTTAATTCTTCAAATACACTACAAATCATAGATATTTCAATATCTACAATATTACAAGTTTCTATAGGAACCTTTGTAGTAAGACTATGAACGTATGGGTTCTCACCATCTCTTCTTTTCAATACATTATTTAAAGTTTTGTTAATACTATTTATGATATTATTATTTTTCATTTTAATTTACACTTATAAACATAATTATTATTTTCAACCTTATCCATTTCAATAGCACAATTATATTCACAATCATCTATTTCACAATTAATTTTATATTCACATATTCCCCAAGCATCAAGTTTATATTTTGGACATTTATATCCGATGTTCATATGTATTCTCCTTTTTAAATTAAATTTAAAAATATTCTACATTTTCTATAACTACATTACCTTTAAGATATTCTTCGTAATTATATGTAATAGCACAACTATAATCTTTACTATAGGGAGATGAAATATCTATTGATAATATATATCTTTCTGGACAACATGTAGATTTTTTATAAATATTTTGATATTTTAATTTTCTTTCTTCACTTAAATATTCATAATTATTTTCTGTGTTATTTTCACAAATAATTTTTTCTATCATATTATAATCCCTCAATCATAATTTCATTTTTCTTAAAAATATCATTTACCGTATTTCTGTATGCAATTTTTCTCAATACATTAAACGTATCTACTCTGTAAATATCATCTCTCTTATACATTTCTTTCTTTCTACTAGAACATTGTTTAGTCGTAGTAATGCCTTTAAATTCAAATTTATTAAATTTATTTTTAATAATATAATTTGAAATGTCACATTCTATTAATCCTATTTTTGCTGGAAGTTTATCAACAGGTATAACACCAACTGGAGCAATCACATATGTATATTCACATTGAGTACAAAATCCATTTAAAAAATCTGAATAAGATGCTTTGGCTTCAATACCCATAACTTTATAACTATCTACGTTATTATTTCTAAGATTTAATAGATTACCTTTAATTCCTACTACATCAATAGTATTTTTAGATGTTGCTTTGGAATTAAACCATTCATAATCTTTTAGATATTGTGAGTATTTAGAGAATTGAACTTCAGTTGCTATACAGTTATAACCTTTAGAATAAAGTATATATCTAGAGATTTGTTTTAACTCGTAATGTTCTCTTGATTCATTTTTATTATAATTTTTATTTATTAAAATTATTTATCACCTACTTTCATATATTAATTAATTACACAAATCTAAATAATCTTGAACCATATCACCAGATTGTGAAGTACAATAATATCTAATATTGCATTCAGGACATATATAATATTGATAATATAAACCTTCATTTTCGTTCGATTCTTGTTCTATTAATTTAACTATTGGTTCGCATATTAAACAATACATATATTTATTCTCCTTATTATTATTCACTTTCAAATTCAAATGCATCCAATATACTAGGCAATTGATTGAATGAATTATAGGTGTGTTCATCTGTATCAACATTCCTTACTTCTATATATGTAGCATACGTACCTCGATTACTACCTGCACGTTTAATAGGTACAGAAAATTCTACTTTATCTCCAATTTTTAAATCTTTAAATAATTTTGCTTTAGTTTTACGATTTATTTTTGTTACTGTTTGAATAGAACTTTTTAGGATAATTGTGTTCATAATTGATTACTCCTTTCATGCTAATATATAATCAATATAACCACATTCACATTTAACTTTTCTTTTTGGTGGACTACTAGTATAAATATAATTATCTGCATACATTAATTCATTTTTACATTTTGGACATTCAATATTAGTATTCATTGATCGTGCTTTTTGAATAAGTTTTAATATATTATCATTATGTTCATCTATTGTTTTCATATTATATCTCTCCTTTCTTAATATTTTTACATCTACTATACTCCCAACATCTTCTAAATAAATCATTTCTTTCTACATAACAGTCAACACAACATCCTACGTCACTTTCTAAATTACCAAACTTCTTACACATTAATCTATTAATAACTAATTCCCATTCCTTTTCTTCAGCATAAAATGGATCGCCACTAATATTTCTATGTAATAAATTAAATAATTTACCAAATCTTAAATCTGGATATTGCAACCATAATTCTTCTAATTTTTGTAGAAATGGTTTAATTCTGTTTTTATCTCTCATGTAAATTCTCCTTAAATATCAATATCAACAATACAATTTTCTTTATTATCTACAAATACCATAGATTCACATATAGGACAAACATAATATTCATGAATCTTTCCTTCATATTCTTTATTATACCATTCATTAATTGCTATTAAAAATTTTGTTTCACAATTATAACTATTACATTTTAATTTAATATATTTCATAATTAACTTGTAATCTCCTTATATTAATATTTATTTTCAAATTTTATACTCTCACAATTTCCACTTCTATCTAATATTAAAATTACATCTTTAAAATTAATATAATTATCATTATTTTCCTTAAAATACATTCCTCTTTGATTCATAATAACATCAGGATATTTAATAGCATTCATAATATTTCTCCTTTATAAAAATTTAATAATATCTTTCAAAGCAAAATTTCTTTCTTCTTTTTTATCTACATCAAGAGCATGTAGAAACCATTGTTCTTCTTTGTGAAATTCTGTGTTGCCAAAATATATATTATAAGGGATTACAATTCTATTATTTGTTTCACCTTTCCAGTTTTTATATACAAATTGCAATGTTGGTGTATATTCTGTATTTTTGGGTTCCCAAATTTCATATTCAATACATTCATTTTTATCTCTACAACCTTCACAATTAAAACCTCTACCTTTACATCTTAATCCTTTATCATACATTATTTGTGTTGTCATGTTTTATAATTCTCCTCTATTTATATTAATTCTAAATTAATCTTTAAAATAACATTTTCTTCCCATTCGTGTTCACATTCGCTACAATAACAATGAATATTAATTGGAGTGTTAATTTCAGGATAATAAAAATAATTATCCCATTTTCTTTCATAACTACAATTAGGACATATAATAAACATTTCTAATTCATGTAAATATAATCTTTTAACTTCTAATATCCCACTTGGTTGATTAATTATTTTTAGCATATATTATCTCCTTTTAATCTATATTAATTTAATGTGCTATATACTCTAACTCTAATATATATCCTTTTGATCTAACTTGTGCAACAATTCCTACTAAACTTACTTGCTTACCATTAGGTTTAATTCCATCTTTATTGCAATTAGGTGATGCAAAATATGCTTTATCAAAAATTTTACTTTTTATTGGTGATTTATATAGGTAATAACATTTTCTTTCATGTATCCATTCTACTATATCACCTTGTTTTAAATCAACATTTGGATATGTGTTTTGTTTTACTATTAGCATGTTATTTAATATTCTCCTTATGCTCAATTTTTCTAATAAAAACACCTTTCTCATATATCTCAATTCCTTCTTTAGTCCATATATTAAAATCCATTTCCATTGTTTTCATATATTCTAATTGTCCTTTATATAGTATTGTTTTCCCATATCTATAAGGAGTGAAATATGAAACAATTTTATCTTTTGCAATTATAGTTTTTAAATATAATCTTTGCCATGATTGTAGTTTAACATTGTAAAATTTTTCAATAAAAGCAATAGGATTGTTTTGATACTTTTCTTTAAAATTTAATTTTTCTTTATTTGTCATATTTATTACCTCTTAACTTTTTTCGTCATATTCCCATTTTAATCCTAATTCACATTCATTACATATTTCTTTACTAAATTTATGTTTACAATTACTGCAACTACTATATAGGTTATTATAATCTTTCATATTAAATTGACTTCACTCTAATTTATTTATTATAAGGACATTTATGTAGTTTACATCCGTAAATATCATGTGACATACATACATTATTTAAAAAAGGGTATTCAGGATGATATTTTTTTAAATCATTAAGCACTTGCGAATAACATCTATCTATCATGCGCATCCCGCATTCGGAACAATAATATCCTGCGTTGCCATTTCCTTCTGCTTCTAAATTATAATTAGTAAATTCGTGACAATTTAAACAATAATATTCATTATGAATTTTAATCACCTTCTTTACTTATTTTATTTAAATAAATGTTCATGATTACAATATTTCCAATCTAAATTTATATTGTGCATTAAATTATTTAAATAATCATCTAATTGCTTATGACTTTTAATAGGTGGTGATATTCTAATATTAGGATTACAAATAAATAACATTGTTCTTCTTAAATATAATAAATAATTTAAATGAAATTTATCTCCTTTTCCTGCATTTTGATGATGAAAATCAAATATACCAGCATATTCATTATCAAATATAAATCCATTTTTATTAAATATATTTACTATTTTATCTCCATCCCATTTTTTAAAAGGTGAATTTAAATAATGTCCTATTAGTTTCATATATTCCTCCTTTGAATAATACAAACATTCTATTCTATTATATCTTACCTAAATAAGAATAATTAATTAAATATAATTTATTCGTATCTATATAATTAATATGATGTTTAGATTTTAAATACTCAATAAATTTATCTTTTGCCTCATCAACATTATTTGCTTCAGTTCTTACACAATGATTCATTACCCATTCTTGATCATAAATACAAACATATTCATCCATATACTACCAATTTCCTTTCTTCATAAAATGAAAGTTTCGTTATGACTACAATCTTTGTAGCAATTGATATAAACTAATACTCCATCCATCACCATATTCTAATTCATATTTTATTTCTTGTTTCTCCAAAAACTCTATTATACTCTTCCTTCAATCCTTTAAAAGTGAATAATTGCATTAATTCTCTTCTTGACAATTCCCAATCTTCTTTTAATATAATTGTTTTATTCTCATTTTCCCATTCTCTTTTTGCTAAATGAATATAGTTATATAATTCTCTTGCATTTTGATTAACTAATCTATTCTCTTTATAATTACTAGGAATAGCAATACCGTGTTCGTCTACTCTTGAACAAATAAACTGATCATATAATTCAGCATGATAGTAATAATATAACCATAATTCATATGATTTTTCTTGTTCTTTTGTAGGTGTAATAAGTGTGTAATGATAATGTTTTTTAAATAATTCTTCATTATTCATATTTATCTCCTAATTCACCATCCACACATACAATATTTTTCATATTCATATCATTTACATGAAATACTTCTCCATTAAATGCTAAATATTTATACTCTATTCTTTTTTGCCCATCTCTACATTGATTATAATTCATAGGCCACATTCTTTGACTGTTAAATATATCTTTCCATGTTAAGTTTAATTTGTTGTTCATAATTTATCTCCTATAATAAGTATTAATTAATTCTCAATTCCTTCCTTAACTTATCTCTTAAGTCAATCATTGCTTGAGTATTATAATCAAAACATTCTATCATATTGTCCATTACTATATCTAAATCAATATCTTCTTTTTGGCATATACCATTTTTATTATTTACACAATCATTTAAGTTGCATTTTACTAAAGTCATATATATTAACACCTCATTTCTAATCTAACAATAACATGATTCTTTTTCTATTTTCCTTAATGTATCATTATCAGTAACAATATTAATTTCTAATCCTAATAAATCTCTTATATCAATATTACTTTTATTATCAAAATTATTACACCAATAACCTACTTCTTTCGCTTTGACAAATAATTCTCTATCTTCAATACTTGTTTCTACACTCACAACTTCAAAATAATGATCTTTATCTTCATGATTAATACTTAATTTTCTTTTAACTGATATTGATTCATTAGATATAAATTCGATAATAGTCCCTGATTTTTGAATTTCTACACCTGTAATGTGTCCTATAATATTTAATGTATTCATATTTTAATCTCCTTCTTAATTATCTAATTCCTTACTCAATCTATCTGCCTCTTCAAAACTCATTTCTTTTAAATAATTATACTCATCAGTAAATGAAATATCTGCATTCCATTTTTGTCTCAACCATTCTTCTTTTGTCATTGTATTTGTTTCTAAATCATATTCTAAAATATGAGAACAAATTGGATATCCATCTTCTGCATCATAACTTCCACCCATCTCACCTCTACTTTCATCACCATTATCTTCATTAAAACTTATACAGAAATAATAAATGAATTTTTCTCAAATTTTTTGTGTTTATTGATAATTGTTTGTAGATAGTTGTTCATTAGTTTTTGTTCCTCCTTCTTTATTTCTTAATTATCTTTTAAATATTTAACTAAAAATATATCAGATTCTTTTGTTTCATCTTCTAAATCTTCAACTCGCATATCAAAAATACTTACAAATCCATTCATATTATTATTTGAATCTTGAAAATAAAATTCCATATATAAATTTTGATTTTCATCTAAATGGTATCTTTCTTCTAAATCTTCTTTTTTTACTATGTAGTTTATGTGTTCTTCTTCTAAATGACCATACATATCTAATATCTCATAAAAACCATCTAAATCTTTTAACTCGTTTACAAAACTATCATACATAATTTCAATTATATTTTCTGCATTAAATTCTTTATATTTTATAATTTCACTTACTTGTTCTCTGGTTAATGGAATTATATTTTTAAATACAAAATATCTACCAGCAGATTCATATAAAGTTTCACCTCTAACATAAACTTCTATTACTGGTACATATTCATTAGATTTTATTAACAAATTATTAACAAATATATACCCTTCTTGTTTTGCTTTGTTAATAATTTCTTGTTTTTAGATTCTATATTTTCTAATTCTTTTATATAATCCATAATTATTCCCCTTTATTTTTGTTTTCTTTCTGCTTTTTCTTAACTTTCTTAATCTCTAATGCTAATTTACTATCTCCTTCGTCTTTACCTTTTTCTTTCTTATCCTTGCTTAATTTCTTATCACACTGTTTAATATTACCACAACAACTTACAATCCCTTTTACAGTTTTATCTTTACATGTGCTTCTTGGAAACTCTAGATACATTCTTTCAAATCCTTCTGGATACCATTCTTTTTTTATTATTTCTGTGATTAGATTAGGACAATTATTTTGATTTGTTGATGTAGGATTTTCTATGTTTTCTTGTAATTCTGATTCATTATCTTCATTATCATATTCTTCTGAATTATGTATAATTTAAACCTTCTTTCTTAAATTATTAATAATTTAAATACTTTTCATTATATTTGATAGCCTTTTCTTTAATATCTTGCAATTTAGAATTATTTGTATAATTTGATAAAACATTAATTAGTTTTACAAGAGATTCACAATTCTTTTTTATATCATCATTAGTTTTATTGCTATTCGCACTTATTAATGATATAAAAACCATATACACAATAGACATATCATTATTTAATAATGCATCTTCAATCATATTTGTAAAAAATTCTTTCATGTTTTATTCTCCTCTAATATTATATTTATTATTTAATTTCTCTTAATGGGCAATCAGGATGTTTTCAATTTCCATCATACCATTCTTTTTCAGTTACTTTAATATTTTGACGATAAATTGAAATATTACAATTCCATTCTATAAAAGAACAAACCCAATTTGTTGCCCCTCTAAATTAACATGTTTTACAACTAATTGGTAATTCGGTTAGATTGTTTATGTAGATCATATATTTTAATCTGCTCCTTTATTATTTCTTAAATATTCTTCTATTTTTGTCTTTCTAGTTCTCTCTTTAATCTCTAATAATTTAATGATTAACTTTTGCCACCAAAATAAATTATTATTTTTATATTTATTATCTTTCTTGTTAAATACACTAGATAATTCAATAAATCCATTATTAATTAATAATTCTTTTTTAATTTCTTTATTAGTTTTATTCATAATTTTCTCTCCCTTTATTTAATCTGCACAATTTTCACATTTACCTATATTATCATAGTCAGCAAATAATTCTCCACACACAGAACATTTAGTTAAACAATTGTCACAAAAATATTCATCATACCTTTTATCTTTATTGTGTGATTTTATCTCTGAAGGATTTAATTCTTTGTCACAACATCTGCAAAATATTCCTAGTGTTTCAATTTCTATTTTAACTTTAATTCTTTTATTTCTTTCAAAAATATCATTAGGATATAATCTAACTTTATCACCTATTGGTTTATAATTATCAATATCTGACCTATCTATTTCAACATAATTAAATACATCTGGTTCTTCACCTTTTATTTTTTTAAATGTTTCTATGTCAACGTCCCAACAAAAACATTCATAATCACCTGAATTGATTCCTGTAAATTCAATTGAATTTTTCATGTAAGTTGCCCTCCTTTACTATTTTTTATAATTTATTTTATTTCTCTTCCAATTAATCCCCATTCTTTTTGATAAAAATCTTCTGCATAATCAGGTTCATTTATACTTACTGCAAATTTATAATACTCATCTTTTTTTACTTTTCGCATTGCATCCTTACCATCTTGATAAATATAATAATGTGCTAAGTAAACATAATTTTCATCTTCTCCAACATATCCAAAATAATCTTCTTTATAATAAATTGCCCCACGTTTAGTATTTTTACAATGATTTTTTATAATAAAATCTCCATTAAACAATTTAAATAACATAGTAATTTTCATCTGGATATGATTGACCATCATAACAAGCAATTAAAATATATGATTTAGTTTTTCCTACTACATTGACATATTTTGTAGATAAATATATATTTTTTACTTTTAATCACTTATGTCATTATCTCTTACTGTTTTAAATTTAGATATATTTAATAATTCTATACTATCTCCTATTTGCACTTCATTAAATACCTTCTTCATTTAATTCTCCTTTTTTATTTATATTTGGTAAAACATGACAAAACCTCGAATTCGTGATGATTTTTAAAATTTAAACTCTGCTTTTCTTCTATTTACTCTTAATTACTTCTGTTTTCATATTAAGATAATGTTAAGATTTTATTCTATTTAAAATATTTGTCATTAAATTTTTATGTTCTTTAATCCTATCTTCAAATCTTTTAATTTCACTAATTATAGGATTTACTTCTTCGTGATAAACCTTTTTACTCTTAGATTCTAAATGTCTTATACCTTTATTTTTTTCTGTAATTGATTTAATAAGATTGTTCATTTTTAAAACATTTTCAGGAATTGATAAATCTAATTTTTGCATATTCTTTTGAGTATTAATAATTTCTTGCTGTAAATTTTCTATTTGTAATTTAATTGGTATTTGTTTTGCTTGCTCAAATTGATCTTTTAAAATAATAAGTTTATCATTTAAATCTTTTATTTTAATTTCAAAATCAATTTTAATATCTTCTTTATTTGTTAATATGTCATATTTCTCAGATATTTCTACTATTTTATCACTATATCCTCCTCCAAAATAACTATTAGATAGTATTCTTTCAACGAGAATTGTCTTTTTGTCTTCTCTGTATAATAAAAATCTACCTAACATTTGACCATTTTTAATATATATTAAATCATTGTATTTATATTTCATTATATATTCTCCTTTTAATATTTTATTTTGGGAAGAGATTGTTGTGTTTAAAATTAATTATGGATTTTATCTCTTCCCTTGGGTATTATTATAATTGTTTCCGATTTGTTTGTCAATATTTATTTTTATATTTTGTTAATTTTTTAGGCAGCATCTAATAATTCACATAAAAATGTTTGTTTATATGATATCCCACTTGTTTTTATTGCTTCATTAATTGCTTTATTTTGACCGATTAGAACACATTCTTTTTCTGCTCTAGTTAATAATGTATATACTAATTCTTTTACTCTCATATTAGGAGGTGTTGAATAATCAATTGCACCTATAATTACTTTAGCACTAGATCCTTGCATCTTATGAATTGTACTAGAGTAACCTAATGTTATATTTTCTTTTAGAGTGCTATAATCAAAAATTACTCTGTCATTTATAATAGGAAAATATATAATAGCAGAACTATTCCATGTATTAATTGTTTCTAATGTTCCTATCCATCCATTAAAAACAAATGCTTCTTCTCCTTTAGTATTAAACAATTTATAATTATTTTTTAAATTCATTACTTTATCCCCTACTCTAAGAATAAAGGATTTTTCTTTATCAATTTTAATATTGAATTCTGCTTTACTTCTATGTGGAGGATTATATATCTCTTGTATATCTGAATTTAAATTAAATACACATGTATCTCCTCTTTCTTTTACAGGAACTAAAATTTGAATATCCATAATATCATTAACAAGATCACTATTCCAATAATTTTTAAAGTGTTCAATTACATCTTTTCTTATTTCATCTTTATCTTGATGTATAGAGAAATGCATATCTTGTAATTCACCTATAGTTAATTTACCAGTAAAATCATTGTCAAATATTTTTTCATTGTCTTTAATATTACGTGCAGCAACAATAATGCCTGATTTTTGTGCTTGTCGATGTATTTTAGTTAATTCAACAACTTTAATATATTTTGAATTATACATATCTTCTGCCAAATTCATGCATCCAATAGCACTTAATTGATGCATATCACCTAATAAAATTAATTTTGATCCTGTTTTAATTGCTTCTATTAACGATAAGAATATTTCTCCACCTACTAAAGAAATTTCATCAAGAATTATGATGTCATATGGCAATTTATTTCCTTTATTAAATTTAAAACCTTTCCCTGGTTTATAGCCTAGCAACCTATATATGGTACTTCCTTCCTCACCTGTGATTTCTTGCATTCTAGCACCTGCACGACCTGCTAATGCACATTGAGCAAAAGAATATTTACCTTCATAACATCTTAGTGCTTGCAATACACCTGTAAGAACACTTGATTTACCTGAACCTGGCAATCCTGTAATAAATATTATTTGATTATCTAAACATTCTTTAATACCTTCCCTTTGCTCGTCTGTAAATTTCCATCCTTGTTTTAATTCTTGATTTTTAACTACATCTTGCCAATCAATAAATTCAAATTCATTTTTAGCATTCCCTATTCTTTTCAATTCTTTAGCAACTGCATTTTCTAAATCCCAATATTTCTTTAGATACACTCTTCTTTGCGTTTTCTTTTCATTTTTCTCCATTATTATTATATTTTTATTTTCTAATTCTTCAATTGCTACTCCAATATTAGTAGTTTTATTCCCTTCTTCGTCTATGTAAACTTCAACAATATTTTCCATTCCATCAAATTCATCGTATATATATGCAGCTAATTCTCCAGCAGTAATAAAAGAATTTCCTTTTTCCCCTAATTCATTTAATAAATAATTAATATACCCTTTTATTCTTTCTGGTGATTTTTCATTCATGCCATTTTTTAAAGCAATTTTATCAGCATTTTTAAAACCTATTCCCTCAATATCAAAACTTAGCTGATATGGATTTTCTTTTACTATTTTAATTATTTTATTTGGATTATGATATTTACTTATTAATTTTTGAATAAAGTTAGGAGTTAAACCTAATTCATCTAATTCTAAATAAACATTACAATAATCTTTGGTTTTCTCATATCTTCTTATTATTGTTTCACTTATATAGTCACCTACGCCATGTACTTTTTTTAAAGATTCAATATCATGTTCTTGAATAGTTTTTAGAGGATTTTCCAATACTTTAAACATTTCATTTATTTGACCAGTTGTAAGGAATGTTTTTAAAAATGCTTTTTGATTCCCTACATTGGATAAATCTAATATTTCTCCAATAAAAATAAGTTGATATTGTTTCCCATATTGAGAATGTTCAATTTCTTTTGCTAATATAGTATAAGTTTTCAAACTGTCTATTTCTTCATCATAACCACCAGTCACAGTAATACAATCATTTTTATCAGCAATTGGTTCACCTTCAATCACATTTGAAATAGACCATTTAACAATTCCATAATTATCATCTCCCTTCCCCAATACAATAGGGTATTTAGGGAAGAGAGTAAATTCATGTCTTGCTTCAACTTTTATTATTCCATTACCATTATTATTCAAGTTCATCTACATTTACCCTTTCAGTTTGTAATATTAAATCACCTTGTTCATCAATCTCTTTAATTAATTGCAATGTGTGTCTATATGCTGAATCAATATATTTTTTAGGTACAAATTGGTCATCTCTTCTGTATCCTGTGACTAATAATTTATTACCTCTTGAAAACCATGATTTTTCTAATACTGTTTTCTTTGTATCTCCTTCAAAAGTATATGAAATTTGCTTGTCATAAAATCCAAATTGTCCTTTATATAATTTTATTGTAGTAATTCCTGTAGGTGTTAATAATGTTACAGTATGTTTTGTTTTGTTTTTGTCTAATACAGTTCCACAAATTCTACAAAGTTTAAATCTTGGTCTTTCTAATCCTTTATATATATATTTTTCAGTAACTATAGGCACTCTTGGCAAGTTTTCATATATACTAATTAAATACTTCTCTTTGTTGACATGTGATAGTTCGTGTTCGTGATAATAAAAACTTAGTGCATCCATCTCCCATTTAGATATTGTACCTTTTACTTTTTCATCCCATAAAATATTAAATCTATATTCGTTTACTACATTAATTAATTTTTCATTATTTGATATATATTCTTTAAATTTTGCTATTAATTTATTATACTCTCTATCTAAACTACCTTTTTTTACTAATACACTACCATTTTCATCATATTCATAATCTTTATCTTCTATCATATTAGTTTCAAAATATTGAAAGAAAAATGGCTCGGCAAATTTACTATCTAATATGTAATATTTAGTTGAATCACTTTTACCTGTTTGTTTTACAAAGAATTTAGATGTATATAAATATTTTCTGAATTTATATAATCTTAATTCAAATTCAATTTGATCTTTAGTAAGTAAATTTAATTCTTTTAATGTTTCTATATTGCTCATCTTTAATTCACTCAATGGATTTGATATTTTTTCAACAAATAATTTCATTATATCAATTCTGTCCATATTTAATAATTCATCAAATGAACCTGATTTTATTAAAGTAATTATAGCACTATCACCAAATTTATTTTCTTCTTCTGCATTTTTATATTTATTCATCTTATTTAGAAAATCATCTAAATTCTCATATGGTCTATTTTCAATTATTGCCTTTGCTATTGAATCTCCTATACCACATATTCCTTTTAATCCAAATATAATTTGATTATTTTCTACATCTGGTTTAAATCCAAAACTAGCAGTATTTATATTAGGAAGTGCTACTTTAATTCCTTTATATTGAATATCTCCTATTGCTTTGGCAATTTTCCCATAATTAGTAGTTTTATCGTGATCTTCATCATCTGCTCCTGCATTTACTGTAAGACATGCAGTATTCCAATATATAGGGGAATAATTTTGATATAAATATAACTCTTGCAATGCTATAAATGTGTATGCTATGCAATGCAAAATTGAGAATGCGTAACCTTTCTGTCTAGTTACTTGTACTTCCCATATATAATTTAAAGTATTAATATTAATATTATACTCTTTGCCTTTTTCATAAAACATCACTCTTGTTTCTTCAAATACAGTCTCACTTTTTTTCCCAATTGCTTTCCTTAATTTGTGACTGTCATTTACTGTAAAATTTGTTAATTCTGGTATTCTTACTAATGCCATAATTGCTTCTTGAGTATCTGCAACAAATTTAAAATCTCCTAATACTTTTTCAAGTATTTTCTGATCTTTTTTAGGTACTTTATATTCATCCATTTCTTTGTATGCTTCATTAATATCATTTTTAAATCTTGCATAAGTTTCAGTAGGTGATTCTATCGCTCCAGGCTGTTGTTGTAATCTCATTAATGAATTAGTCTGTGCTAATTCAATCATAGATTTAGGTTTAACTTTTGATAATGCATCAACAGATACATCAGTATCAAACTGAAATAAATCTATGATTTCATTATTACCCACTAATTCCCATGTTTTATTTGTATCATATTTCATAGTCATAGGATTTATATATTTATTATATGTATCTTTAAGTGTCTTTTCTGATTGTATGATATTATCATTAATAAGAAAATCTAATGTTTTTCTTATTTTAGTTAATGCTTTAGTTGTAAGAAGATCGTATTTAACTAAGTAAAATTCTTCTGAGTCATGTAAATCCCATTGGCTAGTTCTGACTAATTTCGCACTTCTCATAATAGCATTAAATTTATGAAAATCATCATTTACAATAAATACTCCAGCAGCATGAATACTTCTATTAATAATTAAATCCTCTACTAGCAATGCAGTTTCTAATAACTTTTCATATTTATCTACTTCATTTTTAAATTCTTTAACAGGTGGTCTGTTTTTATCTTCATTGCCATAATAGGTATCTTTTAATGACCATACAAATCCCCTTTCTATTGGAATCATTGAAGACATCATTTGTGCTGTATCAGTGTCTATTTTTAATCCTCTGCACGCAGTTTGTATTGCTGCTTTTGCTGAAAGTGTAGTATATGTACAACAATTTATTACATCTCCACCTATACTATTAAAATAATTCTTAACAGCGTTAAATATTTGCTCTCTTTTATCACTTTGGCTATCTATATCTATATCCGCAAGCTCACTCCTAAATTCAGTAATAAAACGATAAAATGGCATATCTACAGGCATCTTTAAAGGATTAATTTGTGATATTTCAAGGAGATAACTAATGATACTAGAAACTACGCTGCCTCTCCCGACACCAACAATGCTATCTCCTTCATTCCATATAATGTCTATTATTTTAGCAACAGTAATAAAATAACCATGTAATCTATCTTCTATTTTTTCTGATACCTTCCAAAATTGCTCTATCTCTTCTTCTAATCTATTAAATGTTTCTTCATAATCTTCTTTAGGAATTAATTTTTCTATTCCTTTTTGAATTAAATACATTAAATATCTATCATCTTCAAACTTTGAATAAATAGTTTTTTGAATACAATCTTTATCAGGGAATATTTTTTTATTAAATTTCTTCTCCCAATTTTCATCAAATTTAATTTTAGGAATGATTTGTTTTTTATTAAATGTAAACCTTTCTCCTCTATCTCCTATTTTACATGTATTTTCAATAGCAATAGCAATTTGTTTATCTGTCCAGAAAGGTTTAAAGTATTCGTATATTTCTTCTTCTTTCATTAGGTATGCAGTTGCATAAAATTTATCTACTTCTCTTTCTTTAGCATTATCATCGCTATTTAAAAAAGAAGCATGAAGAGATAATAATTCTTTAGATAGATAATGAGAATCAGTAGTGATAATATATGGAACATTATATTTTTCTGATAATTTTAATATATAATTGTTTACTGTCCACTGTTCTACATTATCAGAATATGCAGGTTGGCATTCTAAATAAAAATTATTATCTCCAAATGTACTAATTCCCCAATTAATAAATTTTTCTATTTGCTTATCTCTTTTTAGATTATTATTAATTTCTCTATCTAAAATCCAACGATTTAGAGATGAGCCAAGGCAAGCTGTCGATCCTATAACATGCCCTTTATTGTTACCTATAATTTTTTCTATATCTTCCATTAAAGTTACTGTTCTAATCATGCCTTTTTGCATATAAGCATTTTCCCAAGCAATTGTAGATAATTCTCTTATTTGATCATTGCCAATCATATCCAAACCAATTAAAAGAAAGTGAGGGTAATACATTGTTTCACTATTATATTCTTTTTTTAATTGTTCAGATTGAATTTGACTAACTAAGTATATTTCATTGCCTAGTAATACAGGAAAATCTAATTCTTTTTCTAATTTTTTTGCTTTAACAAATGAACCACAAATTTCATGGTCTGTGATGCAAACACCTTTTAAATTATATTCTTTAGCAGTTTTAATTAAATCTTTTAGTTTTATACTAGAGTCTGCAAAACCTCTACTACCATTTGAATATGATGTATGATTATGTAATGAATAAATATAAAAACCTCCTTTCTTTATTAATACTTTTATATTTTAACCTTTAAAATATATCATCAATATCTATATCAATTTTACTTTTTCTTTCTTCTACATGATAATATTTAATCTTAACTTGTGGATGTTTAACTCCACTCCATTCATTAAAAACAAAATTGCCTATTACAGTTAATCTTAGTAATTTTAAATTTTCTCCTAACATATTTCTATCTCTTAATGACATTTCTGCATATTCACCTTTACTACAATATTTCTTTATAAATTCAATATCTCTATATGTAAATTTTATAAATATATTATTATCTCCATATCCTACTATGTCTTTGCCTACTATATCTATATTGGTGATTGCAAATGTTGGTTCATTAACTTTGTTTCCCCATATTTGATATGCATTAGCAACTTCTAAAATATTTTTAGGTGAAAGTTTATCAGCAGATATTTCATAATCAACATCATGTTTGGTAATAATCTCTTCATTCTTAAGTAATTCATTACATTTATCTCTTACAATTTGAACTCTGTCTTGTTTTAATTCGATTCCAGCAGCGTTACTATGTCCGGCCACCTTTTCAAATAATTTTGTATCTTCTAGAAATTGTCTAAAATCCTTAATACTTCCCTTTTCATATCCTCTAATAGAACCACCAAAGATTTCACTATTCTTCTTTTGTCTTTTTAATATTACAATAGGGCGATTATATTTATAAACTAATTTGTTAGCAACTAATCCACTAACAGATTTCTTTTCTAATATATCTGTTCCGTCTAATATAATAACTTTATCATTCTCTAATTTTTGTTCAATAATTTGTTTATCAATTTCCTCCATAAATGTTCTGACTTGCTTATCTTGTCTTGCCTTAACATTCCCTGCTACTCTTGCCATAGTTTTTTGTAGTGAATGAATTTCTATTGGTGGTTTGAGATCATTTTTATTTTTTCTTCTTGGTTGGTATTCTCTATCTTCTACTTCACCTATTAATGCTCTAAATAAATCTTTTTGTTCATCATCTTTTCCATACCGACAAGTAGCGTTAATTTTTGGGGCAATCGACCAGCCAAATGATGTGATTGTATTTCCTAATTTCATTTCTTCTGCATATTTTTCTGTCATTTCTTTAATAAGTAAATTATGTTTATTCTCTTCTTTTAGTCCTTCTAAAGTATAATATCTAGTTTCTAATTCTCTCATATCCATCATATCAGCAACCATCCCTAATGCGACTAAATCTAGATATTTATTTGCTATTTTTTTATCTATATTATATGTATCACAATATGCTAAACAAAACTTATGTACTACTCCAACACCAGAAAGATTAGAATTGGGATATTGACCATCCATGCAATTTATTAAAGTTACATTTTCACAATTATAAATATCTTTATATATCTCATGATGATCCAAAATTAGGATGGGTACATTTATATTATTTTTAATTTCTTCATACTCTTTAATACTTTCTTCACTTGATCCAGCATCAGGAACAATTATTAAACTTAAATCTTCTATTCCTTCTACATCTTTATATATTAATCCATGCTCTTTCTTAAAATTAAATTTACATATAATTTCAGTTTCAGGTGAAATATCTTTTATAAATTGATATTTATATGCAGAAGATGTATGACCATCTGCATCACTATCTACTTTAATAACTATTTTTTTACCTAAGCTTCTATGTAATAATTCTAATCCTTCTTTCATGTTTCTAAATAGAAATGGATTATATGTATGGTTTATATTTACATTAAGGAAACTTTCAATATCTTTAATGCCTACGGCAGATAGAATTGTCTCTAAATAATCATATTCTTTGTTAAAATTTACTTTGTGAATTGTATTCCATAATAACTTTTTCAAATTATTCCTCCTTTAATTTATATCATTTGTCGTTATTTCAATTTTATTTTTCATTAAATATTCTAAAACTTCTTTTCCTTGGTCAAATGGAGAATCTTTTTTATTTAATAATTTACTATCAGTGTCCCATAATACATATGTAGTAAAAAATGATGTAAATTTTTGTGCTAATGAATTAATCCGATTTACATATCTAGTAAATTTCAAATACTCTGGATCATTTTCATCATACTCATCGAATTCCAAAATATTGAAATCCTTATCGAAGCCTAAAATAATTTCCTTAATTCCTAATTTTAACAATATATCTCTATGCCAATTTGATATATTAAATCCACACGTTGCAATAACAAAAGCATTGTCACCATAGAATTCTTGTGCTAACATACAACTTTTCTCACTCTCAACAATTACAACTTTTTTAAATTTTTTTATTGCTTCTAAATGCTCCCATAATCCATAGAAATTCATATTTAGAGAATGAGAATATATTTCTCCTTCTAATATTAATGGCATATATTTATTGTCTTTATCTTCTTCTAGTAAACTACTTCTTCTTCTAATTCCTATAATTTCACCATTAATATTCTTATGAGGTATTATTATTGATTTACCTGATTCGTACCAACTTATTCCAAATTTTTGCATTGTAGGAATAGAAATACCTTCATCTATCCACCCTTGATAAAATACATTATTTTCAAAATAATTTAAAATATTTGGATTGTTTATTTTAGGTAAATGAATTAATTCTTTATGTTTTTTTCTTCTAATAGATAGATATTTATTAATTGTACTAAATTCACTTCTTATTTCTTTATTATAAATTTGGTTATTAAATCCTTGCCTATTGTTTATACCCAATTCTTTAGCAATTATTTTTAATACATCTGTAAAACTAGCATGAATTATTTTCATTAAAAAAGAAAATATATTCATAAAACCACAATTAGTAAAACAATAAAAAGTTTTTGAATCTCTAAAATAACAAAGTTTATTACTCTCTCCACTATGACAAACAGTTTTAAACCATATTTCATTATTTTTTGTTGTATGTGGTGCAATATTAAAATCTGCTAATATATTTAATACATTCTCTTCTGTGATATTTTCAAGAAGGTAATCTTTATCAATCAATTGATCACCTTCCTTTTAAAAAATAGTGTTTATATTAGCAATTTGTGTTTCTTTCTTATCTACTATTTTAACAGTAGGAGTATTTGAAACCATTTCATCATCTTCAATATTTATGTATGTTTTTTTCAAACCTCTAACAGTTTCACTATCAATTTTATATTCATAATCTGTAACAAATAAATCATATGTTCTCATAGTGTCATAGTCAATATATAACCATATTTTTACCTTATTCCATTTACCACCTCTATTTTTATAGATAGAATAAACTAAATTAGGGGTAGGACAATTTATTAATGTTCTTAAAATAGGTTCTATTTTCTTTAATTCTTTTTCTGTTGGAGGCATTGCAATTACTGCTCCATCTGATTTCGTTTGCACCCTGCTTTTCAGCATACTTTAACACTTATTTAAAAGTGGGACTAGACTATATCTTCATCCTATTAAATATAGGAGGGTGGCACTTCCAAAGTAGAAATTTCATCTACAATGTACTTCCTTACGGAATAGTCGTTGCACCTTTAAGAATATTTCTATTCTAACTTGGCACAGGATTATCATATCATTTCTGACTTAGACTTCCCCTGTTAGCATGATTCTTAACTGTCATTTCCTACAGTTCCTAAACGTGAATCATACACCCTAGATTTCTAGGTTCACCACCTAATTATTTACAAAATTACTTTCGTAAACGACTAGAAAATATACTTCTTTCTTTTATAATTTCTTCACTATATATACTTTTTAATTTTAAATACCGATTATATTTTCTATCTAAATATATTTTACTATTTTCATATAAACGAGATAATATTTCCAACACATGAAGATTACCACCAAAATTTAAATATGGATGACCATTTCTTTTGTCAAAACCAATCTCATTATCAATTAGTAATTCTTTCTTCAATCCTTTTAAAAACAATTCTGTTCCAAGTATCCCTATACTCCATTGATTTTTACTTGAAATTATTATACTTCCATCTCCATCTAAATATCCTCTAATAAAATGATTAATTAAATATTTAGGAACTTGTTCTTCATTGGGATATTTTAATATTTGAGATTTTCTAGGGATGCATCCTAACTTAGTTAAGTCTCTTATCATTTCAATACTATTAATAGACACTCTACTATAATTAGTTATTGTTCCAAAAGAATTTTGAATGCCATCTTCAATTGTGTTGTTGCCTTCTATTGATTGTAAAAATTTCTCAAGATGATTCCTATCTCTTGAATTTAAATTTATTCTAACTTCTCTATCACTAACATTTCCATCTGCGTATAGGAATCCCAACCAATATGCTTTTTCTTCATTGTCTATTATTTTAAAAAATAGTTTATTATATTCATATTTTCTATATAATCGATCTGTTTCTATTGCTTTGCTTTCTCTTAAATATCTTAAAATTATACCTTCTGAATAATTTGGTTTTAATATTTTATGTATTATTCTATAACCAAAACCTTGTGAATATAAAATTAATATTCTATCTTTCTCTTCATCTGGAATAATTATTTTTTTCAATAATTCTCCTTTCTTATTTTTTATTTTATAAAAGTGAAGAAGTATATTTCTTTAATCAATTAATGCCTTTGAACCACGAACAATTGTTTCATCTCTATTTTTTTCATCTTTAGACTTATCATTTACTTGTGTTCCTGCATCTATAGAAACATCAAATTTTCGTGTATAATTTTTAAGTTTACTAGATAAATTTGCTAGTATCTGATCCTCTCTAACTACCATTTTTACTTTAGACTCAGCACCAAATTCAGCACTCAATTCAACAGTTGTATGTATATAATCAAACCATACATGAGAAATATTATGTTGTATTTTATGTTCTTCTATTACATCAGCAAGCATTTCAGAATCATAATTTGGAAGATATTCAAACCATATATTTGCATCTTCTTCTAAGATCCTAATTGCCTCATCAACTCTTTCTTCTTCATTGCCTTCATACATATTAAATTCAATATGTTCTTGTGGAACATCCGCTATATATGCCCATAAAATAGGGTCAATTTCTTCAAGTAATTCCATTTCTGTACCTATGTATAACGCCCCATTATTTATACCGTTAGGATTTTGAATCCATGCTTTTTTGTTTTTATCATAATAAGCAGGAGAACAAGAGTATCCTATATCTGCTATTGTTGTGCGAGTATTATGAGTTACTATAAAATCATTCATTAAAAATAAATGAGATTCATTATCTACTGTAAAACAAGTCATATCTTCATATTTGTCAAGTATTTCAATATTTTTTATTGAAATATAGTTTTTTAATTCTTTTCTTTTATTATTATTAAGATATGATTTAGCTATTTTAACTTTTCTTAATAATTTAAATAATTTTATTTTTTCTTTTGCTTTGCATTGAATACGAACTGTATAACATTCACCAATGGTATATTTTTCTTTTCTTTTATCAATTGAATAAGTAGCAATCATACCAAGACTTCTACATAACTCAATAACATTATCTCTTAATAAAGAAGAAGTTGTAGTATATTGAATTCTTCCTTTTTCCCCAATGCTTCCATCTGTATCCAATAAACCAGCAAGTAAATCATATCTTTGTTCTATAGAACCTTCTAAATAATTACGAGGAATAAATTTAGTTTCTGATTTAGATTGCCATAATTCAGGGTAATCTTTTAAAATTTCTGAAATCCACAAATTTTTCCCTTGTGTGCCAAAAGTATAAGTATAATTTTTTGCTTTATTTTTTTTATAATTATAATTTAATGATTTAGCAATAGCACTAGGAAGTTCTTCATTTATAGAAGAAAATGGTAGAGATTTATTAGTCTTATTATATCTAAAACTTCCATCTCCTAATAATAAACCTAATATATAAGGTTCTATTGAATATTGCTTTTCAGTATATTTAATAGGTTCATTAAGAGGTATTTTGTATTTATAACATCCTTTTTTGTTTTGATATGTTCCTTTACTTCTTTTAATAATATCTTCTATAGATTCTGTTCTATGTTTTTTTTCTCTATGTCCTTCGTATATATAAGTCCACAAATGATCCTTACAACATTCTGCGGTTCTTCCATCAGAAAATGTTATTTTATAAACTTGCTTTTTTTCTGACTGTGGATAAACCTCTAAAACTTTAGTTTTTTCTCCATTTTGACCAAATAGAAAATCTCCTTTTTGTATTTCTCCAACTGTTTTGTATCCATCAGGAGTAGGAATAATTGTATAATTAGGTATTGCTTTGCCCACACCTGTTCCAGCAGATTTAACAGTAAATCTTCTTTTTCTCAATCCATGAAAAACAGTAGTTAAATAAGCACTTGAATATCCAATTCCCCATGCAGTATCTTTTTTCCATCGTTCTTTTTGCTCTAATCCTCCTACTCCTGCTTTTTTAGTATCTCTACCTTCTCCTATACTAAATGGTGCAACAACTTCTAAATGTTTTCTTTTAAAATGATTAATTATATCTTGTATTGAACTACTATCTAATTTTTCTTGTTGACTTTCAATTGTCACAGGGTCTATTTCATTTGGATTAAAAAAATCTGATACATCAATACCATGCTCCATATATCTTCTTAATAATGAAAATTTCTTTAATTGTTCATAATAATATTTAATATTTGCTACACTTGACAATTCTTCAATATTATTAATAAACTCTATTCCCTGATTTTTTTCAAATATTTTATACTGTGTTTCATAATGAGAAAGATATTCATCTATTGCTACTGCATCAATATTCTCAATTCCATTTTTATATAGATTATTAATTGCTGCGAATATTAATTTATGAAAATCTTCAGGAAAATCAGATTTTGAAATTTTATACTCTCTTAATAATTTTGGAGTCTGAATTAGACAACCTAATACTTCTCTAATTGCTTGTTTATTTACATAGTTAGTTAGTTTCTTTTTTGACATGAAAAACCTCCATAATAGAAACTTTAAATTTCATTAATATTAATTATTGCAATATTTTTATAATTTTCTTTCTTTCTATCTGAGTTTTTAATAGATATAATATTAATATTATTAATAATATCTTGAATATTAACACCTTCTAAATTCTTTTTTATATCTCTTGTCTCTATAAAATACTTTTTCGCTTCTTCATAGATGTAAGGAATAATACCCAATCCCCTATCTACCTCTGGAGTATTATTTGTTTTTACATTATAAAAATAATCTATAGTTAATTCCATTCCTTTATATGTATAATTATATTGCTCTTTAAAATTTTTTATTTGTGTAAGCATAAAACCTGTAGGAGCATCAATTTCATAAAGTTCGCAAATATATTGAATTAAATTTTTATAATCATCAGATTCTTTTATTTTATTTTCATAACAAATTTTACAATAATATCTTTTTTGATAATATATAGTTTCTTCTTTATGATTATAAGATTCACATACTGGACATTTAACTTTCCTTTCATTTTTCATAATATCACCTAATTCATCAATAGTATAAAGTAGAGAGGATATGATTAGCCCTCTCTACAATTTACCTTTATATTTTTACTTTTGTAGTTCTAATACTTTTTCTTTTAATTCTTCTAATAATTCCTCTAATACTTCTTGATGTTTTCCAGTACAATCACTAACTTTCATACCTTCTCCTAATCTTTTTTCAACTGCTGTAGTATAAATAGTATATTCATCAGTTATTTCTTTAATTTGTTTTGCTGTCTCTTTTATCTCTTCTAATAATTCTTCAAAAGTCATTATTGTAGTAGAAGGAGTGGGTGCTTTTTTATCAACATAAAATTCACTACCGTCTTCTTCTTCGCCTTTAGCAATGGCATCTACAAGTGCTTTTTCTATCCCTTTCATGGTAAAAGGAGTAATAGAATTTTGTATATTAATCCATCTTGACCTTGCTTTAAAATATTTTCCGTCTTTTAGATAGATTGTAGATAATTCTTCTTCTCCCGTTTCTTCATTAAATCCATTTGGTTGACAGTAACCTATAATATCAACTGCATCACAAATAGCAGCAATAACTCTTTTATTTCCTCTAGGAACATTTCTAGTATATTTTCTTCCCTGTGCATCTTTCATTTGTTTTTCAGTATCATGTCCGATAATTATTACTGTATATCCTTCATCTGTTAAACTATCAATAAATTCATTAACATATTTAGTTACTGCTAAATATCCTGCACCATTCTCTGTTTCACTTAAATCGGTCACACCAAATGTACTACATATGTATTTTTCAAGCATATCACCCATTTTATCTGCTGTATCAATTAAAATTGTATCATATAATGCTTTTACTTCTGGTCTTTTAAACTGCTTACTAATTTTTTTAGTATCTGCCCATTTAGTAGGTTTGAAATATGGTAATCCTGCAATCGCATTTAATCCATTTTCAAAAGGAATAGCGAATGGTCTAGAAGATTTTACAGAATTGGCAGTTTTTCCCGTTCCATTTGGGCCGTAAATAAATATACTTTTACCTTTTAAAGATTTTTCTACTACTGTAATACTTGGTTGTGTAAAATCCATTTCCATAGTTGTTGTCATATAATAATTAATCTCCTTTTTATTTTATATTTTTTATATTGTTTCTCATAGGATAATTAACAATATTTTTATCCTATGAGAAATTATTTTTTAAATTTTCTTAATTTTGATGTTTAAAAAGGAATATCTCCATCTTCCTCAATAGGTTTTGGTTTACCATTCCCTAATCCTTTTCTATTATCTGATTTTCCACTATCGCCACTTTTACCGCCTTGATATCCTTTTGCTTTTAAATCATCTAACATTGCTTTTCTTTCTGATAATGCAATTCTAATAGCTTCTGAACTAATACCCATTACTTCATCATCTTCATCAAATGCAGGATCGGCACCAGTAAGTATCATTTCTACATATGATTTGCCTTGTGTTACTCTTTGTTTGCCAATTCCACCACTTTTAACAGGTTTACTTTCTGGTTGATTAACTACAAAATCAATAAATAATTTAGCAGTTTGACCTTCTTGATATCCTTCTTCAAATGCTTCTCTAAATTCTGCTGGTACAATGATGTTTTTAACAGGAATAATATTGCCAAAGAAATCTGTAGTGATAACAGTAACTCTCAATCTACCTGTTTCTTTTTCTTCTTCGCCTTTAACTTCTGGTATAATAGATTGAATATAACCTTCTATATCAGCGACGCCTTTAAATTCTTCTCCTACTTTGGGGTCATTAAAAAATTTAGCAATAATTTTTAATCCCTCAACAAGTTTATCTTTCTGATTTACATAATCATTTGTACCAAACTCTGCTTGAATAGATACCATTGTTGCTTCATCTTCTCCTACTTTAGCAACAGATTTAACAGTATTTGCGAATGCTAAAACTTTATCATATGTTTTACTTTCTTTTTTATCTTTATTAAATTCTGCTGCATATACTTCAAATTTTTTAGTATGAACTTTAGTATCTCCAAATTGAATTTCACCTTTAATTCTAACATCTGGTGATTTATTTGTATTTATTCCTTTTTTTACTTCTACTTCTGTTACTTTTCCTGATAATACTACAGAATTTACCAAACTTCTAATTTTGTCACTCATATAAATAATTTCCTCCTATGTATTTATTATTTTATTTATTTTGTATTTCTATTATGTAACTAATCAACCTATTCACTAAACCCTATTCATCATTCTCAATATCATTTTCTTTTTCATCTTCTCCATCTTCTTCTTCACTATCTTCATCTTCAACCAATCTTAAACTTCCATCCAACATCTCAATCACTGACCAAGTTTCCTTATGCTTTCCATCACTTGGAATAAATTCAATTTCTACTTTTTCAGGTTTCGTACCTTTAAAACCAGTTACAGTACCTTGTTTTAATACTCCAGTATCTTCTACAACAAAACTAATCTTGTCTCCTGTAGAAATGGTTTGTAATTTTCCAGATTTAACCTCTACTTCAATACTTTTGTACGGGACTTTTTCTACATTAATCATAAAAACATTTCCTCCTTTTAAATGTATTTTTTTAATATTTCTTCAATATTATCAAATTCCCAATAAGGAATTCTTAATAAATTTATATTTTTATTTTGTGTATACTTATCTTTCAATCTATCATGTTCTTGTTGTTTTCTTAATCTTTCTTCTGCGTATTCCATTGGTTCATTTTTATAATTTTGGATTGGTTTATAATGAAATTCTCCATCATATTCTATAAGAAGATTTAATTTAGGAATATAATGATCATAAAGTAAAAAACCACCACCAAGACCAATTAAGTCATTATATTTCATTTGTGGAATAAAATAATTCTTACTATATTTATCTTCATCAATTAATTTATTAAATTCTTCTTGAGATATTTTAATCCAATTATTATTTATTAATACTTCATCTATTTTCTTTTCACCTTTAGATTTATTACATTCAGGGCAACCACTTTTATTTTTACTAGTTCTATCACAAACCATTGCTCCCCACCCATGACCACATTCTTTACACTTCCACCAAACATATTTTCCACTACCACATGTTACATCAAAAGGAATTAAATCGTTTTTAGTAGGATGCCATTCTTTTGCCAATTCAGAATTCTTTGTTGCTAAACAATTAGATAATCCTACTTGTTGACCAGTACAAAAAGGACATTCATGTTCGACATTATAAATATTACTCCAAATCATTTCAAATGTCTCACCACATTCTTCTTTCAAACACTTCCATTTAAGATTTTTTATTGCACCTTCAAAATTTTCACTTAATAATTCAAATTGTTTATTGTTTATTTTAAGCCATAATTTTATATTTTGAATTGTATATGGATTAGATTTTTGAAATTTTTTAGGTGTATGTATTAAGAAATGTTCAACACTTATATAATAGAAATAACCATCTTTGTCTATTAGTGTAAATTTTTGTTTGTTGCCTTTATATTCATCTGCAAATAAAACTTCATAATTATATTTTTTAAATAGATTTATTACTTTTTCTAGATCCCAATTTGTGAATCCACTACAAGTATTACATTGTCTTTTATTTTGATTTTTAAAACAATCGAATGTAGTTGTAAAATCATTTCCACATTTACATTTAATATCTAAATTTTCTTTTACACCATTATATTCTTTTGAAATAAGTTCACATCCAGAATCACTTTCAATTTCTATGTAATTTTTAACAAAATCATATGTATATTTATTACTCAATAAACTCCTCCTTTTACAATCATAAATAAATCATTTCTCCTTTTCAATTTAATTTTTTGTTTTTGGATTAATTTCTTACTTCTTAATCCTTTACTATTATATATTTATTTTTTTATTCTGTCAAGGGGGAAAATTTTATTTATTCTTAAAATTTATTTTCCCTTGAACAAAATTTAATTAACACTTAATTATTAATCATTCTAATAAATTCATCTTCTCCGATGACCTGTATTCCATCTTTCTTAGCTTTTTCAACTTTACTACTACTTTTCAAACTTCCTTCGATCAAACAATCAAGAGATTTAGAATAACCTGAAGCAAATGTAGCACCTAAACTTTCCAATAATTGTTTAATTTCATCTTTTTTATAGTTATTAAAACTACCAGTGGCGTAAATCTTCTTCCCATTAAAGAAATTATCTGTATTAATCATAATTTTCTTTTCCTCCTTTATAAATTCAACCATATAACTCAACTCAGTCCACATTTTTCTTTCATTTTCATCATTATACCAATCATGTAAACTTTGATTAGTAACTTCACCAAAATCAGTTAATACAGTAAATTTAAATCCATCTAATAATGCCTTTTCAAATGCAAACCAATCATTATTAAAATATTTAGCAATGATTTTACTTGAACCTTTCCCAATATTAGGAATACCTAATCCATACAGAAAATTTTGCATTTTAACTTTTTTAGATTTTTCAATATTAGTAATTAATTTGGTGTACGATCTACTTCCAAAACCTTCTAATTTAATGATTTGACTTTTATATTTATCTAAATTATAAATATCATCAAAAGTTTTTAACCAACCTTGATTAATAAACTTTTCTAGGGTTTGCTCTGATAATCCTTCGATATTCATTGCATCTCTTGAAACAAAATGAGAAAACTTTTTCAATAATTTAGCAGAACAATTAGGATTAGTACAATATAATACTTTACTTTCATTTAATTGCTCAATAATTGTAATAGCACCACAAACAGGACATACTTTAGGAATTCCTATATTATTACTTCTTGTAAAGTTTTCTTCAATTTGAGGAATAATTTGGTTTGCTTTTATTATAGATACAGAATCTCCAATCCCTAATTCTAATTCTTCAATAATACTTAAATTATGAAGACTTGCTCTTGATACTTCGGTATTATCTAAAAGAACAGTATCAAAAATAGCAACAGGTGTAATAACTCCAGTTCTACCAACAGACCATTCAATTTCTTTTAATTGCGTTGTTTCTGCTAAGTCAATTCTCTTTAAAGCTACACTATGATGAGGATGATGAGATGTTTCACCTAATGATTTAGAGTATTCAACTGAATCCATGCTAAATACTAATCCATCAATTGGAGTGTTAGTTTCTTCTGCTATTTGATATAATTTATCAACATATTGTTCAATATTTTCACCTTTGTTAATTTTAATATGATTAATTGTTGTGATTCCTAATTCATTTAACCATTTAAATTGCTCAAATTTAGAATCAGATAATTCTTCATCACATTCAAGTATTCCAAAAGCATAGTAATATACTTCTCTTTGTGAGCAAATTTTACTATTTAACTGACGACAAGATCCTGAAACTAAATTTCTTGGAGTTGCATATTTATCTTCATCTGATAACTTTGAATTAATTTTATCAAAATCATCTTTATGAATAATTGATTCTCCTGCTAATCTTAAAAATCCTTTGAATGGTATTACTTTTGGTAGATTTCTATATGTTTTACAATTATGAGTGATTAATTCGCCGATAAAAGAATTGCCCCTGGTTGAACCTTCAATTAGTGTTCCATTTTGATATACTATTTCATTTGTTAATCCATCTGCCTTTAACATTGCTAAAATATCTTGATTTTTTCTCCATTGATTAATTTCATCAATAGATTTAGTTTTCGATAATGATTTAAGTGGAATAGGATGTTCTACTTTTTGTAGTTTTGATATTACTTCATACCCTACAGTTTGTGTTGGACTATTTGATAAAACAAAATCATATTCTTTCTCAAGATTAGATAATTCATCAAATATAATATCATACTCTTTATCCGAAATAGTTGGTTTATTAAGATTATAATAATTATGCCTATGAATATTTAACTCTTTCACCAATTCTTGAATTCTCTTAATCTTATTCATATGTAACCTCCTTTATATTTTTTACTCAAACTTCATTTCCTTCAACTTTTGCAATTGTTTCTCTACATTAGCAATCTTCTTTAATCTCATTTTTTCTGCACGTTTAATTGCAGATTCTTTGGTTTTATGCCAATCTTTACCTTCATTAATATAAGTTTCATATCTATTATCCACTATATTAATTAAACCTTCAACACTTGCATTTTCTGCTACTTTTTCAAGAATTCCTTGCGTTAAAGCATATTTAGTAATCCAAACTTTAAAAGTATTTTCACTCATAATTTTACCTCCTTGACAGATTAATTTTCTATTAACATTATAACATTTATTTTATCATTCTGTCAAGATTTATTTTTTGATTTTTGGTTCAATATTTTTATATTTTTCATTCCAACATGCTTTAAATAATTCTGGTGAATCTTCACTACAAATACACCATGAACCATTCATACCATCTAAATTACCAAATTGTTTACATCTTATTTTATATAATTTACCGCAACTATTACAATAATTACAATCTACTGTATCATAAATACATCCTTCAGATTCATTATCATTCCACATAACTATCATTCCTTTCTTTAAAAATATCATAAGCAAAGAGGAATTTCAAAGCAATTAATACATTGCCAATAATTTCATTTCACCTTCGTACTCTATACCTCTATCCCTACAAAATTCTCTCCAATCATCAGGTGAAGTCTTTACAACCCATGACATTTTCTTTTCTGTTTTAATTACGCCGTTATCATTTACAATTACATCTGTTAATTCTTGCTTAAATCTACCAGTATCTTTTCTCCATTGTAAATATTCTTCCATAAGTTTTTCATTATTCATAATTTATACTCTCCTTTAAATTATATTATTTTACTTCCTATTCTCTAACATCCATTCTAAACAATATTCTTCAGAAATCAAAGTTAAATCATCCAACATATCTGGTAAAAATGGTGCAGTTTGTGTATTATAAATTTCATATACCTTTCCATTTTTAATAATATATCCTTGTTCTTTAAGATATTTTAAATCCTTTTTATTATTTAAAATAAATTCTCTTAATTCACAAGGATATTCTAAATACCAATTATCACCTTTAATATTTGATTTTCCTAAATTAGCTAAATAAATAGCTTTAGTATAATTATTATAAGTTACAAGTGCATAACAACCAATATCTTTTTCTTTGATATGATAATCTAAATATTTTTGTTTATCTTGTTTGTTTTTGATTTCCATAAGTTATCTCCTTTACTTGTTTTATCAATTAATACTCTTAAATAATTCTCATCTTTTATACCTGCTATACTCATACAAATCCATTTATTAATAAATTTATTTTCTTCTGTAGATAATTCATCCCATTTCGTAGATATTTCTTCAAGTACTTCTGATAATGATTTTAATTCATATTTATCTTTTCTTATATTAATTCCAACATTTAATAATACTTTTTCAATATGTTCTAAGTTAGTTTGATATGTATTATCTATTCTTTCTAATATCTTATCATTTTCCATAATTTATGTTCTCCTTTTATTAAAATACTCTTATATCTTCCCTTCTACAATAACAACAAATAGGTTTAATGTAATATTGTAACTCATTTAAGGTTAAATTTCTATCAATATAAACTACTTTTGAACATCTATGACCTCTTGAAGAATCTCTTAGTTTAATCCATACAAAATATCTGCCATCTTTTAATAATAAATTCATTTCTTCTTTACTTTGTCTAAATCTTTCTACATTATCTTTATTCTTATTATGTAAATCATTAAATAATGCATATGCTTTATTATAATTATTAGTGAATATTCCAATATTATTATTTTCAATAGGTGATGTATTATCTTCTGAAAACATATTTAATATATAATCTGTGGATAATTCATTCCAATCAGAATCTAATGCTCTATAATCTGAATAAACATCTTTTAGCATATAAGCAACACCATTTTTATTTTCTATGTTCATTGAACCATCTTCATAACCTGTACCTGATATTTCATACCTATACTTATCTAATAACTCAATTAATTCTGTCCTGAAATTTAGAAACTTCATGTACTCTTTATCCATAATTTCTCCTTTTTCTTTAATGTTTTAATAAAATCTTTCATTTATAATTATTTAATATATTATTTATTTTATATTTTAATATATTGATTTCTTTAGCACTATTTAATTCATATTTTACTTCAAACCAATTTTTATTTTCTTCTACTAATTCAATAGGGATATGAAAACAATTTTTAATTTTATCTATTTTTTCACATTTATTATCATTATTAGATATATAACAGGTTATATAAAAACAACCTGCACAACGCATTATATTTTTTTCTTCAATTAAAAAATATGTATTACATTTAGGGCATGATTTTTTATCTTCAGAATTTATTTCTACTGGTGTTTGAATTACTGTTCCATCTTCTTTTTTATGATATTGCCATAATATATAATTTTTCAATATTATCTACCTTTCATTACCAATCTGTGATTTGGACATATTCTGGTACTATATGTAGTATGTAAGATAATATTAAAATACTACATATAGTATTTACAAAATATATTTATACTAATTTCTCACTTAAACATTCCATAGCCAAATCTAATGCTTCTCTCAGTGCAGTATAATTTTCTGGTGGATAATTACTTCTAATTGTTTCAATTGCATTTTTATATTTATCATTATTTATTATTTCTTCTTTACTCCAAGGAGTTTCTTTCCCTGTAGTAATATTACAAACATGTCCACCATAATGAATATTTTGGTTATCCCAATCTATCCATTTACCACAAATTTTACATTTTTGCATTATGTATTATCTCCTTTTTGATGTTGTATTTATTTTAACATTTTGTTAGTAGTATGTCAAATATAATTTCAGCATGAAATTTATGTTTGGTTGTGAGTTTTGTTTTCACAAACCCAATAAAATCAATGATTTGCGAAAACACAATTTTCTCTATTTATTCATATCATGTAATTAAAACCATATCTTATAAGGAAAAACAGGTTCAGGTAATACTAATCCTTGTAAGTCTATTACTTTTCCACCTGATGTTTTTTCATAATATTTTCGATTATTTTCCAAACATTCAACATATCTATCTATATGTAAAGCACACTTATAACCTCCTCTATTTATCTGCCTATCACAAGTTCTACAACTAGACACCAAATTAGAAGAACAATTATTAGATTTATTCACTTCTCCCACATCGGGAATATATTTTATACCATTTATAATTACTTCCATAATAATCTCCTTTTTAATATCATTTTACCAGACTATTTAATCAAAGATTCAATTTCATTAATCGCTAATTCGACCTGTTTTTCGGAGGATAGCAGCACATGAAGTTTCCGTTCCAATTCCTTCAACTTTCTATCCTCTTCCTCATACTTTAAAATATCTAATTTCAATTTAACATCAGTAATCCATTGATCAATACTATAACCAGAAAAATTATATTCATCTTCTAAACCTAAATCAACAGCAGATAATAAATATGAATTTAATTTAACTAATAAATGAATTAAATTTTCTTTGTTCAATACTTGTAAATTCAATCTTACTCCATCAATTTCTATAGAACAATTTGTTAATGGTGAAAATTTCTTTTTAGTTTTTAAACCTTTCTTCTTCTTCTCTGCAATCTGCGATTTTAACAACATAATCTTATCATCATTTGTCATTTGTTTTTCACTCATATTATTTTCCCTCCGAATATAATTTTCCATTTGTTAGATATGTGTTTTTATACATTGGTTTATATTTATTGTATATTTCCTCCAAAGTATACTCTATATATGTTCTATTATTATTAAGAAAACCATAAGTATTACCATCTCTAAGATAATATTTACCTGTATTATTATACATTTTTTCTACAGAAATATATCTTTTATCTGTATCATAAAAATATATCCCTCTATTTGTTGCCTTTTTACTAAATTCTTCAAAAGTATATTCTATATATTCATCCTTACTATCATCAACAGGAGAATAATGTTCGTTACATTCAAGTTTATTAAATAATTCTGCGTAATTATCGACACATTCTAAAGATACTATTGAGATAAATCTTTCTCCTAAACTTTTTAATGTTAATAAACTAATCCATTTACTACTATATTTATCATTATCATCATACCTTCTGATAAAATAATGATGTTTACCTTTGTTTATTTTATTCGTTACCCATTCATAATCATAACGACTATTTGATTTATATATTCTTTCATCTTTAGTATCATAATAATCAAATCTACCCATATAAATATATTCTTCATCTGATTTAGTTTTATATGTACCACCTAATGTCAAGTCTTTAACCTTTACATAGTTTTTCTCATGAATCATATTGTTATATTGAGTAATTTCTTTATAATCTGGAGATTCACAAGGAATTAATAGGATATCCTTGCTACTCCAACCATAAATGAATTCTCCTTCTAACCCTTTTCCTTTTGTAGACGTTGCATTTTCTAAGATGTAAAGTAGATTTTCTATTGTTATTTCAAACTCAAAATCTCCTCTTGAATCATATACTCTACAATAAGCATGTCTGTGATTCCAATCCGATCTATAATCGCCGACTTTCTTATTCAACACAAATCCTGACGTTGGTTCATTAGAAAATTCTTGTGGTTCAATATTTTTATCCCGCCAGCCTTCCCAGGATTTTTCTTTACGTAATACATTTTTTTGATCATAATAAATCACGTAGGCTAATTTTTGAGTATATGTATCAGACCTATTTTGAAAACCTACTTTGATAGTTTTAGGTATGAAGATATTTGTTTTCAATATTATTATATTCTCCTTTCATTTAAGTTAAACCAATTAAATTTATTTTATTAATCTATTCATCATTCTTAATCAAAAATTCAGGACTTACCGCTTTAAATGATAAATTCTTTTCATAATTTCTAAATACTAAACCTTCTCTTAAAGTATTATATAATTTTGATTTGCCTGTTGAATAATCAAGTAATTCATTAACTGAATCAGGTAATATAAAATTCTTCTCAATCAAAGGACACCATTTAATCCCATGATGCTTTAATATTTCTTCTCCCCATAGACAAGATACTTTACCATCTGGATAAATAAGATTAAAAGTATATAAATCTGCTTCAGAAACTTTATATTTATTACCTTGTACTTTTGGAGATATACATTCTCCTTGAATTGCTACAAAATCATTATCTCCAATTAAATTTTTAAGCACTTCTTTTATATTATACTTCTTTGCAACAAACCAATAACTATTATCTGTTTCGTTCCATAATCTAAGATTTCTTGAACATACACCAAAATCATAATTTTGTTTTTGCCAAGACCACTTTTTATTCATTTTCTTTAGAAAGAATGTGCCTGATTGACCATTTATTTTCTCACGAACAACATATGTATTATCTTTATTCTTTAATATAAATGGCATATTTTGAATTCTTGTCTCATCAGTTTTATATATGAATTCAGGAAAATCTTTATTTTGTTTTTTAGGTAATAATAAATTTCTAAACAATGAATATTTAAATAAATACTTAAAAATAGGATGTTGAAATTTTTTATTATTTTTAGGTATTATTTCTTCTGGTTCAATATCCCTTGTTGTTTCATATTGTTTAATTCCAATTATCTCTGTAACATCATCTTCTAATTTATATTGTCTATTTGTAGGCAAAATAGATAGTGGTAAACAAATACCTTGAGATAATGTACCTGCCATTTTCATTGTTTTGATTCTGAATTTCTTCGATCTTAAAAATTCAAACTCTGGTATTTCAGGTAATACCGAATCAATTTCTACAAAAATAGTTTTATCACCTATTTTGTATTCACCTTTTTTAACAATAATTTGCCATCCATCCACAATCACCAATTCTATCCTATCTCTATTTTCAATTGGTTGAATATCTGAGATAGTTTTAATGCTTGCTAATTTTCTACTCATAATTTAATCCTCCTTTTTCTATTGTGTATTTATTATACAATTATATTATCAATACCCTAAATCACAACCAAACTAATTTTTTATCATGTTTCAATCTATATAAGGACATTTCATAATCTCATCACACCAATAATCAAAATCATAATGATATACATACTTACTATCATACATTAGTATTTCTATTAATACAGATTGCATTACAAATTTCACTGCATTATTAAAACCAATAATATTAGTAAGATTATTAATTGAATATAATATAATTTTCTGATGCTTTTTAATATTATTCATTGGCACAGTGTAATAACTAAAATCTTCAATTTGCATAATTAATCCTCCTTAATCTACTTTAATAAAATATTCAATACTAGATATTTCGCTCCCTATAATCGCAACATTCTTTCTGCACATTCTATTAATTCAAAATGTGATATTTTAATTTCATTAGTTTGTTTAGGCATTATCTTCATAATTAATTCCTCAAATTTAAACTGTGTTTTAATTTTATACTCTTTGCCACTTTTCATGCAAATAATATAGTCATACATAATTTATCTACTCCTTCAATTATTTATAGAATAATCTACCTTAACTTTCTTAACAATATATTTATCTTTGTTATCTCTATCTATCCATTCTCTTACATATTCATTTGCTTCTGCTCTATTATCAAAAGGAATTGCTTCACTAATTAACTTATTAAATTCATATTCAGCTTTAAAATCATTAAATTTATCAATTCTTGAGTAATATCCATCTTTAGTTATATTATATATGACATAATAAATATATGTTTCTGCTATTTTCATAGATAATCCTTTCTTAAATATTATGTATGCATATTTTACATTGCCACTGGTTATAATCTTATTAGAGAAGTTGGTATAACTACTTTTATAGCAATATTACTTCCTATGTTTTATTGCATATATTACTACCAACTTCTCTTTTTATATTATCTAAACTTATTCTTCAATTCTTGCTTATACAAATCCAACATATCTTCTTGATTATTATCAATATAATCAAAAATAATTTCTTCAATTTGAGATGAAAAATTAATTCGTTTAAGCTGATCTCTCATTTCATCTTTGATTAATGATCTAATTTCATCATCTGAGATAGAATTTGCAATTCTATTAAATCTCTCAGCGATAGGTTTTAGAATTATGTAATTTTCTGTTTGATTTTTCATAGTTTTATTCTCCTTTAAAATATAATTTTTTCTTTTATGAAATGGTCTACTATCTTCAGGATCATATGGACAACATTTTTCACATATAGTTGGTGTATCACTTAAATTTATAATACTTTCTATTAATTCTTCTCCATATTTACATTCGGTGCAATAAACATGCTCAAACATAATATTTATTTCTCCACATTTAATATCTTGCATATATTAAATCTCCTTTATATTTTAATAAAATGTATGTAATGATATTTATCTACATTTTCTCAGAATTTCAACCATTTCTTTTTTAGTGTCTATAGTAAATCCATCAACAAATAGATTTTCAATCATAGTTTCAACTTTCAACTTTAATTGTAATAATTCTTCAGCAGTTTGATGATATTCTCTTTCGTAATTAGCACGAATAGTTTCTAGATTTTCCATAATAATATTCCCCCTTATAATCTTAGTATTAAAGCAAAATTTTGCTTTAATAGGAATTTAATAAATACTTAAATTTACAATAGTTTATTAAATTCCTATAATTAATATATAATTATTTAATCAATCATCTTATAATAATCTGGCAGCATATAAGGTAAACTTTTTGATTTAAATAAATTTCTATTTAATTTTTGACTATCTGCATTATACTCTTGAACAGTTTTTTGATACATCATTTTATATCCTTCAATATTTTGTTGAAGATTAGAATAATCATTACGAACATCTTTAGACCACTTTATTGCATCTTCACCATAAGTATCTTTTAATGTTTGAATTGCTTTTTCTGTATTCTTGATATTTGTTGCTTGCATCTTAGCACCTTCATATTTATTAAAGAATTCTTCATAATTAAATAATGCATTATTTGCATTAATAGTTTTATCTACTACATCATGTGCCGTTTGGACACTATTGCTTGCTACATGTCCTGGTAAAGTAATTAATCCTAATCCTGCACTTATAAATCCTAGACTGAAAATTATTGCTAATCCAATTAATAATATTTTCATAATATCACCTTATCCTTTTTATAATTTATTTATCTTGAACTGATTTATCAATTTCTACTGAAATGGTTCCATAATTTAAATCAATTTTATATGGCACAGGACTTAAAAAATAATCTCCTTTATGTTGATGATATCGTCCAGCAGGGTCGAACCAAAATACATAACCGTCACTACTACCATATGCTCCCATTTCATCTGGCATTGGTCTATTGCTATTATAAACATCCATATCAGGAGTTAGTTTTTTTGAACCGCTAGTTATTTTACCAAGTACAGGAAATCTTCCAATAACTCTACCTGCGCTCATAGGATAAATCCATTGTAATGTATTAGCATCATTTGTAATTTTTAATCTTTTAACAATATTTTCACGTTCAAGACTACGTTCTAATGATGGAGTAGGAGTTTGTTCCATCATCCTTACTGCTTGTTCTGCTTTTTTCTCTGCTTGATTGTCTATTTTATTTCTTGTGGTTTCTTCACACCCAACTAAAACAAATAACATTGTAGATAATATAACTACTAAAACAATCTTTCTAATTTTCATAATTCATTTCTCCTTTTTGTATTTTTATTATATTTTGTGCATACATTATTTTATTTACTTTTTATAACTAATTCTTCTTTATTTTCTTTAAATATAACTTTGCCTTCTAAAACACCAAATTACTATCTTCTTGGAATACATATGTTTCTGCAATTTCATTATTATTCATTGGTTTAGTTAAATACCATAAACTATCTTCTTTCCATGTTGCAGTGATTAATTTTTGATTTTTTGGAAGGTCTATATTTATTGTTCCACCAAAATGTCTACTTCCTGCATTGCAACCTGTTAACGCAAGAGATAATACAATAGTCCCAACAACTAATAATTTTTTCATAAATTTAATCTCCTTTTTATTATTTTATTGTTTTTTTACTATAATTATTTTAACATTCTGTTATTACTTTGTCAAGAATTATTTTCATGACCAAACCAATATTTGGTAATGATTTACTTACTATAAAACTCTGTTTACCTCCCGTTTTCTTCGATTTACTCCGTTTTTCAATTGATATATTCTATTTTCTTCAATATAAATATGAATATTACACAACTCCATCATTAATTTTCTTACCAAACTTACTTGCAGTTCTAATTGAATCATCATTTTCTAATGCAATATTGAATTGTCCTACAATTGCCTTACTTTCTGCTTTCTTTCTTTGGTATCTTTTGATAATACTATTTTCACATGAATTGTCATAATACAAATGAAAAATTCTATTTTCTAACGTACTATTTGCACGATACCCTCTTCTATTAGATTGATCTACCATATTAATATGATAACTTGGCATATAATTTATATAACTTGGAATAAATACCATATTAATTCCACATTCAACTAGTTGAGGATTAGTTATTAATACATCAAAATTATCTTTTTTCTTTTCAATTAAATCTCTTCTTTCATATGTAGGGACAGATTGTTTCAATGTAAATGTTCTAATATTATTTTTATTTAGTAAATATTCAATTCTTTTTGATATAGTATCACTTTGCATATACATTCCACCGTTATTAAAGAATGTATAAATGCAACATTTCCTATTTTCTAATAATTCTTGTTGAACAATATCTAATAGAAGCAATCTTTCTTTTGGTAAAATAATATTGGGAATACAAATTGGTTGAACAATATTTGTTACATCTTTCCCTTCAATAGATATACTATCCCAATTAAAAGGATTATTAATGTAATGTTTTACAATTGAATCCTCATACATTTTTGAATTAAATGCATTTGCTGATTTAATATCATCCCATAGTCTTTTTTCATTAGATTCCATAATGTCACTTTGTTTAATTGGAATATATGTTTCAATTAATTCTGGTAAGTCTTTTCCTAAATCGTCTAATGTTGCAAATATATAATTTTCTGCTAGATATTTTGTATAAGCGATACTATTTATCCCTTCGACCTCTTTATAATCGCTATCTTTAATCTCACTTCTGCCATAACGATAATATTCTCCATCTCTTTTCTTGCTAACTGCCATTAATGTTCCATATGTTTTTATGAATTGTTTAATATCTAATACTTCATTCTTTTTAAGTTTATTAGGGAATAATCCTAAAAGAATATTATGAATTGACGAAGCATATCCTGAATTTGAGGTTCCTGTAAGGCATATTATTTTTTTACTATAGTTAAATAAAGTTCTAGTAGCATTTGAAATTATTGTTTCTATACCATTTGCCTGATGTATTTCATCAATAATTACACTATCAAAATGAATATTTTTTACTTTAATAAAATTTATTAAACTTACTTTCTTTGTTTTATCATATGTTTTCTGCCACAAGACACTATTACAATTATAACATTTATAATTTGATTTCTTAGGATTACCTTGAAATTCTTTTTCTGTAAAAAATACATCTTCTTTTTTCCTTAATTCATTTCTTAATGGTACTCCACAATCAGGACAGCAAGCAATAGTGATTTTTTCTTTAACTATTTCAATAGTTTTATAGTAATAATTATGTTGCACTTCTTTTTTCATTTTTATTTCTCTAGTTTTTATATTTACTCCTGATACTTTTTTAGCATCAAGTTTAAATGTTTCTTTACCAACAAGAATATAAGTAGGTTTATCAAATTGTAAATTAGTTTGATTATATAGTTTAATAAAATCTGTAGTTTTCTTAATAATATGTATATATACTTTATCTTTAATACTATTTTTTATTTCATCTTTCCATTGAGTTAATGTAATAGATGGTATGGTCATAAATGTTACATAATTTTTATTATGTTGATATAAAAAACAATGATTAATTTTTGTTGCACATAATGTTTTTCCGAATCCTTGTTCACAATTTAAATAAACAACTCTATCTCTCTTCAACACTTCTAACCCTGCTTGAATCACAGGTATTTGACCATCAAAAGGTTTTAATTTACCCTCAAATATTTTAGGATTAATATTATCCTTATTATACAATATCTTAATATTATTCTTTAATCTTTCTTTAATTTGTTCTAAAAATTTGAAAATATATCCTTCAATATCCTCAATTGTACTCCAATCAAAATCATCTTTAAAACCTTCTAATTTCAAATTATTTAACTTCTCTTTAAACCAAGTTACATTAATTTTATATACTTTTAACTCTGCAAACATTGGATTATTAGTATAAACTGTACATTCACTAACATAACCATAACTACTATATTTATATTTGTCTTGTTCAATTTTATCTTTGTCTAAAATTATTTTTACAATTTCACTTGTAACAGGTAAATAATGAATATTTCTAAAATACTTAGTAAGAATCTTACTTTTATCTTCATTATTCCAATTAATGCAATACTGATTAATTTTAGTATTATATATAATTGTATGAGTTAAATTATTCTCCATTTTATCTGACTTATATCTATAATGATTATCTCTACCATATAAATTCTTACTATAAAATGTATCTTCTCTATCTCTTAGTGATAATTCATAAGAATGAGAAATTAAATCTGCACATATTTTTTTATTCTTAATGTTTAAATCACATAAAGAAATTAATATTGGTTCACTTTCATCTAAAATAATTAAATCTACATTGCAATTAATTTTATTTTTACCATCTGTTTGAATATATGGTATCATTATTCAGTTTCTCCTAACTCTTTTATCTTCAATTCTCCATTTTCTGAACATAAAATATTAAGATAAGGTAAACTCATCTTAATTATTTTTGTCTCTGTAATCTTCTCTCCATTATCATCTTTATAATTTGATACTTCTTTCTTCTCAATACTCTTAGTACCACCTATAACCACATGTTTTCCTTTTCCATCTAAATCTATTTCTCCATTAATCATTCCACTTGCCAATATATTTGCAATCTCACCTAATTTTAAAGGTTTAGGTACAGTTAGTTTTTCTTCACCAAGATTCTTTAATTCAGTAATATCCTTTACCCATTTCCATATACTATCATTTTTACTTATATAATTATTTGATACTTCTACATATTGATAATTCTCTTTTAAAGTTTGATAATCAATATAAGGATAATTCATCATCCTATATGTATTGTACATTGACAATTCAAATTCTGGTTCTGATTCAATAATTCTTTTTATGTCATTATAATTATTTTTATAATCCATTGCATCTGTGATATTATTTAAATCATATGGTCTATTATTTAATCTAGCAATGAAAATATATTGTTTAAATTTTGCATATTCTTCTGCATTTACTTTATAGATTGCATTTTTTAATACATTAAAATGTTGACAGATTATATCTAAACTATCAAGAAAATCATCTTTGCGGATAACAAATACCATATAACCTGTTTTATAATCTTTTGATGTGGTTGGGTTATAGAGTAGTTTTCTTTCCAAGATTTGGTTTAAGTAGAATTTTACATTACGAATGCCATTTGATTGCGATCCATATGGAGGATTGAACAATATTAAACTACAACTAGAAGTAGGTAAATTCAATTCTTCAAATGATTTATTATATTTTTCATCAATATTAATATTTTCTTTTATAAAATTAAAACGATTTTCCTCTAATTCATTTCCAATTAATAGTATATCACTGCCATAATCATTTTTAGGGATGAATGACTTGAATACATCTAAGAAATTTCCTTCTCCAGAAAATGGATCACAAATTGTAATAGGAAAATTATCATTGCTATTAGTATTATTTCCCTTACTGCCAAATTTAATAGTAAAATATGATTTAATATAATCGTATTTGTTTTCTTTTAACCATTTATCGTATAGAACAAATTTCATTGGGACACTACTATTAGCACTTTGTATAAATAATTCATTATATTCTTCTTTACTAAATACATATTCTTTCAAATATCTTTCTTGCATATAGTCTAATTGAATATCTCCTAATAATGCTAATAATCTATGTGTCTCATATTCTTGTGTAGGAAAATACATGAGTTTTTGGTCACTATAAATTGTACTACCTATAATAATCATCTCTTTTCTATGTGAATATTTTACTACATATAGTTATTTAATAATATAATAATAACTATATGTAGTAATAAAATTATTCTCCAATAATCTCTATTTCATTTTCAAGCATATATACATAATAATTTCCTTCTTCATGGATAAATATATCATTCTTCTCCCATAACGATTCATCATTAGGAATATAACCTATAGATTCTTCTAATTCTTCATTGGTTAATTCATAAAGTCTCTTTGCTTCAATTATTTCTCCAATTTTTCTTTTAGAAATACTATTCTTAATTTTTAAAATTTTAACTTTCATATTATGTATTATTCCTCCTTATTAACTTATTTTATTATTACTATAACAATATAAATCCAGCAACTATTATACCTACTCCGACTAAACATAATAATTGAACATCGAATCTATAACTCCAATTATTCTGATTATGACATTTATTGCAAGGAAATTTGTCCTTTGATAAATTAGCACTTTTACAAGTATAACATGATTTATCAATCATAATATTAATCCTCCTTTATTAATCTTATTTTCTGATATTTATATCTAACAGCATCACATACTAACCCTTCTTTAACATTTTCTATCGTATCACCAAAATCCCATATTTCATTTTCTTTGTCTAAACATTCTAAATTTAAATCTTTAAATTCTTCATCATATTTAAGTTGATATTTTAATTCTTCGTTATCCTTAGTTATTGCTACTATTGAATTTAATTTTATTTGTTCTACGATATCAATACATTCGATTATAAAGTTTTTATTCATGTTTTATATTATTTCTCCATTCTATTTATTTTTTATATTCATCAATAAAATCATTCACACTTTTAATTTCCTTCATAGAAGTAAAATTCATTAATTTAATACTAACATCTCCATGTCTATCAAAACTTTCCACTCTATACCATGATACTAATATAGGATATTCATCTTCTGATGGAATTAATGTATTTTCATTAATATTATTTAATAAGAATTCTTCTAATTCAGAAACATCATTTATTAGATAAGAATCATCTTCATTGTCACTTTCATAATTAAAATTCTTATATATTACATCTAATTCATCTAACATATCATATAAATTATTAAACATTGGAATATCTCCACCACAATAATTTTCTGCTCCATGATGTAAAAACCATTTTAATAATTTTATGATTCTGAATGATTATTAATAATACATTGGTTATTATTATATTTGTAGTGTTTTAATGACATATTATTTCTACTCCTTTTTAGTTTCATCTCAAAACATTCATTTTATTCAAACATTTAACTATATGTTGTGGTTATAATAGACATCAACCACAACATATAATATGTATCATTTTATTTTTCTTTTTTACTCTTATTCCCTACACTGTTTGTAACATTACTAATTGATTTTTTCATACTATCCATATCAGCAAGTAAAAACATCATTGCTTGTTCTTTTGTAAATCCTACTTCAACATATGCATCAAATTGATTCTTTCTTACTTTTGCTTTGACAATAAAATATTCAGTATTATTTGCGAAGTCTTTATAAACTTCTAATAATTCTGTCCCAATCATATAAACTAATGGTTTGTACTGACCTACTTGTTCTTTAATCATTTCTTTTAATGCCTCTGGATTCTCCAATAAACTAGTTAATAATTCGTTCATGTTTTCATTTCTCCTTTTCTTTTTTATATTTTATTTAATAATAATACGTTATAATGTATTACTATTTTACACACTCTAAAATAACATCAATATTATCATCAATTATTTTAACAATCTGATTCAATTCATCTAACATACTACTAGTCAAATGATGTGTCATTGTATCAGTATTTAAATAAGCACATTTTTCTTTTTTATCTATTTCAATTAATGCTTCAGTTTCATAAACTAAAAAATATATTTCATTTGGAGGCCAAATACCCATTGATATTTTACTTCCTTCGTAGTCACCTATTACATTTAGCATTTGTTTAATTATGTCTTGCAAATTATTTTTATTTATATTATCATCTGGTAAAGTATTATCATTTACATCTTCTTTATCTTTTTCTTCATTTTTACCTATAAACTCTAAATTATCTATAGCAAAACATATTTTACCTTTTTGATTATCAATATCATTTACATTTTTATCATAAAATTCTACAATAAATCTATTTCTAAATCCATAATTATGATCAATTTTAATTATTCCTATTTTACCTATGTACATTTCTAATTCATTACTGTCTTGAAATTGAAATCCATCTGTATTTATTACTTTTACTACTTTATCTATATATTCTGACATAATATATTCTCCTTTACTATTTATTTTATACCTTATTTATTTTTATATTCTAACAATCAATACACTTAAGTATCCACTCAGGTACATTTTCTAAAATCATCTTAGCATTATTTATATTATAATCACTAGGAAAAGATAAATATTTCTTTTTATTTTCTTCCATATTAGCAATATGAGATTTTTCTTCTTTGCTAAGTATTAGTAATATTAATTGTTCTGTGGAATTGTAATAAGTGTTTCCTATTTTAACGATCATGTATTTATGCTCCTTTTATTCATCATCTAATTCAATTTCTTCGCAATTATCATCTTTTTTATTCAGCCAGTCACAATACTTCTGACATTCTTCTTTGCTTTTAAATCCTAGTCTCTCGCCATATGATTTATTTTTATGCAATTCAATAATACTTTCATTAAATTCATTAACAACATGATATATTTTAAATTCTTGATAATCATAATCATAACTATTTCTATCATTATTAGGAGAATAACTTCTACTAAAATAAAATATTCTTTCTGAAGAATACCTACTATCTCGTTTACTAAATTTAATCATTGTAGTTGTGCTTATAGCAGGAACATATTTACTTAACATTTTTGCACAAGCACATGCAGTTTTAATAATTTCACCATTTGGAAAATTTGCAACTAATTTTCTTTCTTCGTTACATAAATTACATTTTTCATTTTGATAACGATTTATATCAGCAAACCATACTTCACACTCTTCTACATATTGCTTTAAAGTATCACCAATATTACTTTGATAAAATTCATTAGTAACTTCTCTTTTAAGATTTTCTTCTTTGTATTTTAAATCATTTTCTTTATTTATAATATCTCTTTCACGTTGTTTATAGTTTCCATTTTCTTCTTTTAATCTTACATTTTCATCCTTGATATTCTCAATTTGTGACTTAACACTATCTAACAAAGCATCTTTCATTTTTTGTTGATATTCTATTAAAATTTCATCCGCTAAAGTTGGTTCATAATAAGGTGGTTCTTCATAATAATCGTACATATTTTCAATCTCTTTTTTTGTTTATTAAATTATTACAATTTTAGATTCATGCAATATCCAAGTGCCATTATTTAAATTATTATAAACTTGTTTTCCTACATAATTATTATCATATGTAATTCCATTGTCAACAGCAGTTAATAAATATCTATCTTTATCTGAATTTTTTGAAACAATATAATAACTTTTACCATCACAATGAGATAGAAAGAATGGTGTTTCTGGTATTTCTATTTTTTTAGAATTATTATTATTTTCTATTTTAATTTTATACATATTCATTTTCTCCTTTTTTTGTTTATTAAATTAAAACCAAAGATAAGATTGATAACAACTTAATTTTCTTTCGGTGGTAAATATAAATATGATTCTTCAGTAAAATATTGATATAAATTATTTTCAAAACTTGTTTTACATATAAAAATATCATCTTTAATATGCAACATTTCTGATATAGGAACATCTATATGCATATCTCTACATTCTGTACAATAAAAACTAATCAATTCACTTCTCTTACTTCTAAAAGTAGATGCAGATTCAACTATTTTTACTTCACTACCATTTTCAAATATAATTTTATTCATATTTATCCTTTCTAATATTTAATCTAATTCTCTACAATCTGTATAGCATCAACTGTTTCAGGCGAAAATCCAACACCCATTAAAAAACATTTAAATTCTTCTATTAATAATTCTAATTGAGTTTGAATGTTTGAATCTACTTTCATAAGTGTTTTGATAAGTCTACTATTATTGTCGAATTCGTCAGTGTAAGCAAAATCAATTTTAACTTTAGGTTCGTTTTTATGTTCTATATCAATCATATGTATTTTCCTCCTTTCGTAAGTTTTATTATTTAATAACTGATTATATTATACGATTATATTTATATTCTGTCAAGTACCTATCTAGGACAATCCCTATTCACTCCACCATTCTTTTCTACCTTAACTTCTTCAGGAACAATACCATTCCCGATAATTTCAATTCTTCCTTCGTCAAACCAATTAGTATCATTTATTTTTCCATCTTTGCTTTTTGGTGCAATTCCATATTGAGCACAACCGAATAAATAATTAATCTTACCAATAATGATACCTTCAAATCCTGTAATTTTATCTTTCGCTTCTTTACCTAAATTTTTCATAATTTTATTTTAATTAATTATTTTATCTAACTAATCCTTTTAACTTTTTCTGATTACTCTTAATAATTGCTTTTGTATAAGCGATATCTACACCTTTATCCAAATCATACTCATTACTAGGTAAACATTTTGCCACACCCTTGCATCCATCATCTAAAATAACAATAGTAGTATTTCCATTGATAATTAATTTATATGATTCATTGCCTGAATCAATCGTTTGATTTATGATTTCACCATTATGCGTTATTTTCCAATTGATTTTATGTGGCATCATTTCATATGTATATACTTTATTTGTTGGTTTTTGTTTTGTTTTTGATTCTAATTTATTTTTCTTTTCTTTAATATCTTTGTTTTTAACTTTTTGTTCTTCACGTTTAATATTTACTATTTTAAATTTATCTGAACCATATCCCCCAAACTTTATTACCTATACAATATGTTTTCAAACTATGTTTTGATATTATTGTTGTTACATTTTCTTTTGTAGATATATCCACTGTCCTATAGCATTGTGGATATTTTTCATCTTCACATATTTCCATTTTTAAACCATTTGATAATTCTACAATATCACCTAATTTAGCATGATTTATATTTAATTTACTATCATTTTCTAAAGGTTTCACATATGTATCATCAATAAACTCAACACTATCAATCCTAAAACATAATCTTCCATTATTATCATTTATATTATCTAATATTTCATCATCAAATTTAATTGATAATCTATGTTCACTACCTTTCCCATAATCATATCTGATGATTCCTGTTTGATCAATATACTTTTCTAAATATTTATAATCATCTCTGATGAAACCTTTAGTGTTGATAATCCTTACTTTTCTACCCTTGTGATTTAAATTCATAATACATGTCTCCTTTATTATATTTATTTTTTATACTATTACATTTTCACTTCAATCTCAATTGGTTCTTTAAGTTTCTTTAACATATCTTTTACTATTTTATCTTTATTATTATTTTTTGCATTTTTCATTTTATTTTCAATAACCTCTCTCATTAATTCTTCTCCAGACATTTTTATATTATTAACATCTGATAGATATTTAATTACTGCATCATAGAATTCTTCCTCTGTCTTATCCCAATGACTAACAATAGTACCAGAATGCCAATAAAACCATTCATCTTCCATTTTAAGATATATTTCTAACCATTTAGTATAATCTCTATCATGTAGTTTTAATTTAATTTTTCCTTTCAGATTACTAACCTCCTTTCTAATATTATTACAGAAGTGACAATTCATTAAATTATTTCTCAATATAATATGGCACTTCATCCCACAATTCATCTTTTGCATGTGGTTGACTACAATTAGAACATTCAAATACATTTTTGTAATCAGGAATTAATTCGTCAGTATTATAAACAGGTGAACCACATTATTTACAATAACCAATTAAAATTTTCATAATATATTCTCCTTTTCAATAATATATAATATAATATTTTTTAAAAATTATAATCACAAATTTTAATTAAGTAATTAAATGCATACATATTTATATTATTACAATTGTTTTTTGTTATTTTTCTTATTACTTTGGAACCATGTTTAATCATAAATCCTTGCCCTTCTATAATTGCAGTTGCGCGTAATATTGTATTTCTTGTTTTATTTAAATCTTTATATGTATACACTTTATTATCTTTCTTATAATATGGATAAAAATCATGTAATCCATTTTCTCCAATATATTTTCCTTCTTTTTCGCATAATTCATTAAATACATTTTCGTATATTTTTTTATATTCAAATTTATCTGGAATACTATATTTTTCTAACATAAACCTAATGTCTATAGATAAATTTCTATGATCAATATAATCATGACGACAACTAAAATCATATGCTTCAATTATACTTTGCGTTAGATATGGTTTTTGTATTCCACAGTAACTAAAATAACCTCTAGCAATATAATAATATCCGTTTGTCATTACTTCTTTAATAGGTTCAATCATTGATTGTTTAATTCTTTCTTCTCTTTCTTTATCTTTCTTTTTAACCATATCTAAATATTCTTTTATTATTTTATTTGTTTCTTGTTCTGATAATTTACTTTTTTCATCTTCGATTATACTTATGTAATTAGTATAATAAATATATTCATTATTTGTATTTTTAATTGTATCTTCAATTGTAATATTTACATCTAATTTGTTGATATAAATTTTTTCTCCAATTCTATAGATTTTATCTTCTTCACGTTCATTTAATATTTTATATTCTACAAATTCTTCTTGTGTAATTTTTTCAGTGCATGTATTTTTTCTTATAGAATATATTTTTCTTAATACTTTTCCTTTAAAAATATTCTTATGTATAAATAAGACTGCCACTCCTTTAATCTTAATATGTATTTTTATTAATATACTCATCAAATTCTTTTCTAACTTTTGAATCCAATAGTATTACCACATACATTTCACACAATACTTTCTTAATATCTTCATTTGTTTTGGCATTTTTAATGTTTTCTACTAATTGTTTGAGCATAATAATATTCTTCCTTTCCATATTATTCATTATTCTTCATCATTCTTCATCAATCTCAAACCCATCAGGATGATATTGAAGAATTATATCTATTCTACCATTAAACAACTTTTTATCTTCACAAATATCATCTGAATAATGATAACACTTATATGATAATCCACAACAATTGGAATGTGCGACACCATGAATTATTCCCCAAGATAAATATACATCTTTATTACCACAAAACCAACATCCATTTTCAAATGCTTTATTTTTAGGATCGAGATAATTATTTAAATATTCATCCATTATTATAATATTTTCTTCTGTTTCTTTGAATCCTGATATTTTACCATAATATTCTTTTAGTTTTGCATAACTCATATGTGGTAAATTCATTGCTTTTACTTCATTTATTTTATTAATTGTTTCTTCTCTAGTCATATGTATACCTCCTATTTATTTCCAAAACTGATACCACTTTTTATTTCGCTTTAATTGCTGTGATAAACATTCATTATATTTAATTAATTCTTCTTTTAACATTTTTTCTGCTTCTATTTTAGATTCTTTAGTTTTTTCATCTTCAATAATATCATAATAATAATCTGTATTATAAACATATTCTCCATTTGTACTTCTAATTGCTTCTTTAATTGTAACTGTTAAATCAAGATCATTTATATAAACCTTTTCACCTGCTTCAAACGGTGGTCTTTCTATTTCACACTTATAAAATATATCATGTTTAATAAACTCTTTATATCCTTGTATGTATGGTTTATCATGGTATATATTATATTGTGAATATCTATTTACAACTCTAAATATTTTTCTTGCTACTGTTCCTCTAAAAATACTAGTAATATTATCATTGTCGTTCATATGTATTTTTCTCCTTTATTTTTTTAATATTTTAATTCATTCTTTTTCTAATTTCATCAATCAATTCTTCATTACTAAATTGCGATAAACTAATTTATATTTCAGGTTCTTCTACTTCCATAACTACTTCAGACTTCATTTTGTCTATTTCCAATTGTCTTTCATATAACCTAATTTCTTCTTTTCCTAACCATTTAATCCACTTACCACATTTAGAACAATACAAACCTGTTTGTGTATTAGTCTTTTTAATAAATACAGATGTTCCATTACACTTACTACAAATAAAATTATTGATTATATTATCCATTGAATCTCCTTTATATTTATTATTCTATTAACTTTTCAAATACTCATAAATCCATTCTTTTAAATTTCTATGTCTATTCTGATTTACAATTGTAAAATCCTCATTATCTAATTGAATAGAAAATATTAAATTCGTCCTAGTATCAAATGAATTTCTCATATATTTGATATGTTTTGAACCTTCTTTAAGAAAATTTCTCCACCCATGATTATCTACTATGTATTTAAGTAATTCAGCATATTCTTTAAATGTCATTCCTTTGCCTTGTTCACAATAAAATTCATTAAATTTAACTTCTTCTTTGCAATTATGACATTTTAATATGCCATTCCCGATAGGTAAAGACATTGTAAGAATAGAACTATCTTCATATCCACAATTACTACATTTTAAGAATCTAATTTGTTTGTTCATATTTATTTACTCCTTCTTTTGTTTATTATTATATTTATATTTTGTTAATTTGTCAAGCATTAAAATACCCTAAAAGATAAAATATTTCATCTTCACTCATCCAACATAAACCACATTCGTTACATGCACCAATATTTCTAATACATTTTTGACTATCTTTTTTAAGATAATCTCTAACTAATACGAATAATTTTAAATCATCATATAATTCATCAGTCATATAAATTTCCTCCTAAATTAATTAATCACTCCATTTCAATTTTTGTCCACACTCGCAAATACTTAAACCATAATAATGTTTATAATACCCATCATCTAAATCTTCACTCAATTCATTACCACACGAAGGACATAGCGCAGGGCAATAAGATTGTATTTTTGGACTTGTTGGTATTTGTTTATTTAATGCTTGAATTGCTAGGTTAATTGTTTCTGTCATATTTTTATTATTTAGATGAGTTGGTTTTATTTGTTCTAATAATATTCTTGCTTTAATTGCATTCATATTAAAATCCTCCTTAAAACATATCTTCGTTTATAAATTACAATACACCACCACAAACATTACTCCTATATATTTCTGCCTCTCCAAAACTTTCACTAACCAATGACCGTAAACTACATTTTTTCTTTTCACCATTAATTATTTGCTCTGCTTTTATAGCACAAAAAGATAAACTTAGTTTTATATATTTTTGGTCAAAAGTAATATTTGAATATTTCTTTAAATACTTAACTTCATTAAACATTTCTTCAAATACATTCTCTCCATATATAGTAATTAAATGTTTTTCTATTTCATTTATCTCCATAATAATTTTCTCCTTAAAATATTTTTCTTGCAAAATTCCTATAAGCATCCCTATGTCCTGCTAAATACATTTCTCTTTCATAGTCATAATCATTACATTTATTTTCTTTCATCACAGGAGTTGTAGATTTTGATTGGTCTTTAATAGTATAGCACGTAAATTCAATTGTAGCTGTAACTTTAATTTCTTTTTTTACATGAAGAACATACTATAATTTTATCCTGACCATGTGCTGGTGGTGGGTAAACATAAAACATTACATTACAATACGGACAAATACATTTATTAATAGAATTAGTTTGTTTAATCATATCTTCCATGCCTATTAACCTCCTTAATACCCATATCCATTTCCAAATTGAATTCTCTCAAGAATATGATATGCTTCATTTTCAGAAACACCATGAACTATCATAATTTCTTTAATAGCACAATCACCACAAATTTTACAATTTCCACTTTGAAATAATTCCCATTCTTGCTCTACAAGTTTATCGCAACATTCGCATTTATTTTTCATAGATTATTCTCCTTTTTATAATTATTATTTAATCCTAAAATACATCTTCCAGTAACACTTATACCATGTTTAATTTCTTTATTGCAATCTTTATCAACACTTATTTCTACTCTCTCAAATGTACCATCAAAACATTTTAAATAAACGACTAATAATTCTCCTTCATTTAAATAAATATCTCTTAATCTTATCATAATATTCTCTCCTTTATATATTTGTTAAATTTCAATATAAATACTATTTTGATCATCTAATAATTTATATACCTATACACAATACCTATTTCTGGTTCATTTTCTTTTATCCATTGATGTGCTTCAATTTCTGTAAAACACAATCTAACTGGTTCTGTTTTGTTAGTATGTAAATAATTTTTTACAATCAAAATCATATTTATCCTCCTTTCTTCTTCCTATACCTATCCATTCTCGCATCCAAACATCTACGACAGTATGACCTATCTTCTTCTGCTTTCTCTCCACATTGAACGCATAAACCTAACGCTCTTCTCTCTGCATTTCTAATCCTTGCCTTAAATCTAGAATTTTTACAACATTCTGAGCAAAATAAACCTTCACGATCTAATTGCTCACCACATTGAGGACATAAAGAATTTTCAATTAGAATTGTTCTGTATTCATTTTCCCATATATTATATTGTTTATTGCAAGACGTACAATGGATTCCTTCTCTATCCATCTTTTCACCACAATATATATTATAAACCTTTTTGTTTACGATTGTTTCTTAATTTTTGCATGATGATATCCTCATTGTAAAATTTTTAATTGATCATATTATATTTTTTCAAAATTTCCTCTGCATTAACCTGAGCAATTAATTTTCTTTGTGTTTGTTCATCAGTCCAAGGATTAGAAGAACAATAATATAACTCTTTTAAAATATTTAATATTTCGTTCTTTTCTTTTAATTGTTGCTCAATAACTAAACCAACCATCCTTACATCTCTATCAGTTTGTTTTGACATAATATTATACCTCTTAATTTATATATTTTTATTATTTACTTTCCATGTAATCCAACCACCAATATTCTCTCCATTAGGACATCCTAATTCTTGATACTCAAGAAGAGAATGTTGTAATTGTAGACATTGCTCGTTACTCCACATGTTGCCACTTACCTCATACATTTTGTCATATTCTTCTTACCAATCAAACATAAACTTTTCCTCCTCTATATATTTATTATTAACAATGTAAATCTTCTAATCCTTTATGTAAATTTTCTTTTGTAAATCTATATTTAGTAGTAAGTTTTATAAACCTTTCATCTTCCCATGCTTCGCCAACTATATCATCAATATATGCTTCATACATATTTAATAAATATTGTATATCATTTATTATTTCTTGATCAATTTGTTTCATAATTTTAATATCCTTTCAAGATCGACATAAAATATAAGTTTAATCATGTTTTGTTTCATTAAAAATTGATGTATAAGGACAATTTTTATAAGATAGCATCTTATTATCTTCTTGAATCACTATTGTAATTTCTTTTTCTGTTGATTTTCTTATGAATCTCAATTGATTTTCTTCTATCCATGCTAAATTTCCAGCATATTCATTTTTATTTCTTGGAAGCAAATATACACTATAATTACTAAAATTACTTCCCCAATAAACTTGTGAATAGGTATGAAGAATAATACATTCTCTGTCTTTTTTATAATCTTCTAATTCTGAAGGAGGATACTGTACTATAACTTCAAAAATTCCCTTTTCAACAATTTTACATATATCACCTATTTGAAATTTTTGTTGTTTCTCTATGGGTAATTTTATATTCATTGTTTTATCCTTTCACTTAAAACATAATAAATAATCTATTAAATTTCAATCATCTTCATTATCAAATAAATTTTTATCCAAATTATCTTCTACTTCAGGTAAAATAATTAGCACATCTTTTAAATGTTTTGCGTTTTCTAGTTTATACTATTGATTTATAATTGTTTGTTTTAGACTACTTTTCTTAATTTTATTACCATCATCATCTACTTCAATCATTATCCCACCACAAGTCCAATTATTAAATTCTACCCATTCAATAAATTTTTTATTAAATTCAATAACTGATAATTTAGTTTCAACAATCATATCTAATTGAATGTTTTTCATATTTATTTCTCCTTTAAATATTAACCATTATATACTAACGGACAATTTTTATGTCTACCTTTAATATCATCATATTTACCTATGAAATGATTCCTTTTACTAGTAGTATATGATTTTATATGACAATAACATTTTGTTTCCCAATTATGCCTAAATCCACATTCTTTACACGATTTAGGCAATTCTTCATCTACAATTACTTTTAATATTTTCATTATTTAATCTCCTTTAACATTTTCAATGCATTATAAAATAATTCAATTTCATCCACACTTAAACTTCTTGGATTACCTGTTGATTTGTCATTGTACATAGTCACATATATTAATTCTCTATCTTCATTGATTTTTGCTAGATATTCTACTTGATGAATTTTACCAATTAATTTAAATCCTTTAATTTCAAAATCAGTTTTAATGCTTTGATTCCACATATTCATTCCTCCTTATCTCCACAAATGTTTATAAACTTCATCATGCAATCCATAATCCACATCTCTTATACTATTAATATAACTTTTTATCGTCTTTACATCTAAATCAAATATTTCACTTGTTGCTTTCAAAGTTAATTTGTCACTAATAATAGTCTTACAAAGATTTAATCTTTCTTCAATGTTTTTCATCTTTCTTATTCCAGAACGTGTCTTAATTGATTTAAGTTTATTTAATTCTATCATTTCTAAAATCATAACATATAATTCAGGATCATTATATTTAACATAATTATGGAATAAATAGTGTATAGAGCGATTACTGGAATTAAAATGTATTCCAGTCTGTTTCATGGTACTTCCACAAATAAAATATTCACAAATTTCTTTATAGATATTGTTTAAGTTTTTCAATAAATGTTTATGATGTTTTTCCTTTCTCTCTTTTAAACATTTTTGGACTTTTATATGTAATTCGGAATCAATACTTTCAATCATTTGTGTATAATTGTAAACAGTTTTGAAATTGATTCCGAATATATCAGCTATTTTTCTATAAGAAAGATTGTGTTCTATTATATGCTCACATACTTTGATGATTAATTCTTTGTTTATAGGTTTCATTATATTATATCACCTAAACTTACTTTTTATATTCAATATAAACTCACAATAACCCTTAATATTCATAATATCAAAATTTAACTTATCATTTTTAATACCTATAAAATATTCACATGTTTTACCATTTAGTCTGCAATCACCTTTATTAATCCCTTCCTTGGGACACCTATAATCGAATGTTTCTATGTTCCCTGAATTATCTCCTGAGCAAATAATATATATATTGGATTCATTGTTGTTTGTAGTCATTTGCAACATCCTTTATTGAATAATGTTTACTTATATTATACTACTGTTTTTTGAATAATTCAATTTATTTCTATTTAGTCTTCTTATAATTACCTTTCTTTTCATTAGTGCATCCCTCAAAATACTTACACCCTTCACAATTAAAATTATGTAATCTCGGTGGGTTCATACAAACACCTTTTGGTGGAATTAATAATTCTGGTTTGTCATGTATGCTACTCATTAAATTATCTCTCCTTCTCTTTAATATTTTATTTACTTACTTTTACCTTACACATATAATAACACAATGTAAAAATAAATGCAAGAAATATTTCAATTATTTTTCAAATATTTAACTCAACACAAAAGAGTTATTTTATCACGAAATCCGATCCCACAAACCCTTATAAAACAAGGGTTTCTGAATATAGAAAAACAAGATTTTTAGTATTTTTATTGATTATTACCATATTTTTCTATATATTATCATATATTACCATCAAAACTACAATATCTCTTATAATATTCCCAAAATATTAACTTAATGATATAATATTAATTAATATTCAGCAAATTCTTATAAATATCGACAAAAAACAACATTTATAGCTTAACCAATTTATCATCAAGGAAGTGACATAATGAAATTTAAAAGAATATTAAAGCGTAAAGTATACCCTACGTGGGTCAGCATAGCAAGATGAGCAAAAGGATGTAAAGCGTATATTTATTATATGCCTGATACATATTACTATCACTTTCAGATAGATCGTGATAACGATATTATTTATATTTCTTTGAATGAAGATATTAAATTCAATAGTTTTGAAGGATGCTGTTTAGCTGCTGAAAAATGGATTAAGGGTTTGACATAAATAAAAGAAGCAAGATTAAATTATTCATCTAATCTTGCTTCTTTTAAGGCATTCTCCCAACTATTGAATTTATCAATAAAGATAATTGGTCTTGGGAATTTTATATCCTTATTTATTGGATTTCTCCCTAATTTATTTCTTTTATCAATTAATATATTTATTAATTCTTCTTCTGTATAACCTTCACTTAAATAATCATAAAGTCCTTTTAAAGAACCGAAATATGATATTAATTCTCCAGGAGAAAATAAATTATCTACTTCTTTTTTAGTTGGTAATCTTTCTACTTTATACGCAAAATCTTTAATTTCCCTTTGCGCTTTATTAATTGCTTCTTCTGAATTATCTACATCTACACATATGTCCTCAATTAACTCAGCAAGAATTAAAGCATTACTCCAACTACCAAATCTTGATATATAAACATTTCCTTCTGGTTCAGACATTTCTCTTATATAAGGTGTTCTATTTAATTCCTTATATTTTTGCTGTAAATTTTCTATTAACTCTTCATCTGTATATTTTTCTCTTGGTTCTTTTTCGATAATAATTTTATTCTTTTTTTCTTCTACCCAATCTGCTAATTCTGGGTATGCGTTAAGCAATGCATCTAATAAATTATTATCAAAAAGTGTTTTTAGCATATTACCAAGTTTATTTTCATAAAAAATATCTGCTGTTACCTTATGCTTAATATCTTCTATACTCCATTCAAGAATATTTTCAAACATATATCTAGTCAGGTCTTTTGCAGTTTTATAAGTATCTAATCCACCCCAAAAATTATTAGGAAATCTACCTATAATTCCAAACCTAACCATATTATAAACTTCTATATCTTCATAGTCAGATAAGTTAATACTATTTTTCGCCATTTTTTCACATCCTTATGATTTAATATTAATATAATCTTTTACCATTGTCTTTAATTTTGATATTGACATACTCCAATCATTTTCACCATTGGGCAAAATTCTAGGTTTACCAAATAAATATTTTTCACAAACATCTATATAGTCGTTATTATCTAATTCTTCTCCTTTTTCATTTTCTAATTGGATGACATAATCAATCATACCTGATGCGTGTAAATTAGTTATGTTAATAAATGGATTCTCCACCCAATCTTTTATTATATTAATTTTAGAATTAAAATAATTGGATTTAACTTTACCCCTTTTATTCTTGCCAGCAGTTCTAAAAACATAGCCAGTATCATTTAAAGGGAAACTTTTTTCTCCCATGCCTCTGCCAAGTTTTTTATCATGTCTTTTACGACTATATTCACTTCCATTATTAATGATATATTTATCATCATTTATAGTTTTCTTTAATAATTCTATTGTTTCATCATCAATTTTTATATACCTAAAATCTCCATCATTATTCCAAAGTTTTAGATTGCCTTTTTCGTAAGATTCTACAGCATCTTGCACTCTTAAATTTATTAATTCTTCATTAGTATTATCCTTTTCGGTGCGACCTCTGGCTGATAAAGGAACTAATTGCAAAATTAATTTATCACAATTATTAACCAATTTACTTTGTGCTTCTTTAATTTCTTCCTTCGACAGGTACTTCATTTGCATAGCCATATCATTGACATAATTATCTATATCATCTTTAGAGATTAAACTAAATCTATTTTCCATATGTCTAACAAGGTTATTGTCAATACAATAATTAATATATCCTACCAGATATGATCTAGTTGTATTAATAACACCTTTACTTTTATTAGGGAACATAGATATAATAAAATCATCACGATCATCTAAATTAAAATCATATATACTTTTCCCAATTAATTCTTCATATTCATCTACCTTAAAAAGTATACTTCTTACAGTATTAGCAGTTGAGGGTTTCAATGATTTTAAGAATTCTTCTTTAACATCTCTATCATGCTTAAACACTCTTTCTGCTAAATTTTTTCTCCCGTTTCTATGTTTTACCATTTATTTTACACCTGCTTTTTAATAAATATATTATATAATTCATTCTTTGATGTTTTATTTAAATTATCTTCATTGATTTTAATACTTTTCCAAATATCATTATCAATGCTAAAATCAACGCTTTCCATTATTTTTTTAGTTTTATTTTTCCAATCATCTTGCTTATACAATTTTCTTGAAAGTGCGATATATCCCATAAACATATTCTTATGATTAATATAACTTATTTTTTTAGTTTTGTCTACATTAAATAAAAATTCGTTAGTATATAATCCCATTAAATGATTTGTGAATTCTACTATCCAATTAGATATTTCAATATTATTGATTTTAGTAACTAAAAATTCCTTATATTGTTCTTCTATTGCTAAAGATAATATAGATTTTTTAGTTAATCCACCATGTTTTAATTCTGCATCAGAATCTTTAATCTTATCAGCAAGTTCGGAATTAGAATTATTGATAATATTATTGACAATTACATTTTCATTTCTTGTTTCATCAATATTTCTGATGTGTTCAATCTTAATAGGTTTTTGTTTATTGATTTGAATCATGAATTTTTTTGCTTTAGGTTCTGGATAGTTAGTAACACCTAGTTTCCAATTAAATTGCAATTCATTATTAATATTTATGGCTTTTGAACTGGCTGCTTTTCTGTGATATCCGTCAAAACAAGTTATTGTTCCTGAATGAATAATAAGATCACCATAAATTCCGTCTTTTGAATCGAATTCGATATGATCTTCACCATCATTCTTAACATTTAACTTAATTTCATCTGAAAAGTAATTGCCAGAAAGTAACTTCTCTGTCATTTCATCTATTTTCTTTAAATCAGTATTAATACGTTTCATGCCAAATATATCAATTTTGGGATCACGCTGTACAGCGAAATCATAAACAATGTCATTGGAGGCATCTATCCAAGATAATTCTCTAGCAGATATAATGCCTATATAGTGATTTTCCCCAACTTTTAACATGTTTTTTAATCTGTAAGGATATCTACTTATTTCTTCTTTCTCTATCACGAAATCCGTAAACTCTTCAATTTCCATAGGAGTAAAATAATTTTCTAGTTTTAATTTTGAGTACTCTTCTTCTGAACCAAAAGTATCTTTAGACATTTCATCAAATGAATTTAATGCTTTTCTCATGCTATCAGTAAAAGAAAATAATAAATATAATTCTTTTTGACAAGTGATATCTAAAGATTCTAATGGTAGTTTACCTGTAAATAGATTTTTTGCATTACTACCCGTTAAACCCTTTTTAATAAAGGATTCGTGAACAAGATTATAAATTTTTGAATTGTTTCCATATTTAATTATTAGTGGTTTTAATTCTTTTATCAACATAGCATTTTTAATATTAAGCATAGTTACTCACCTCTTTTTTATTTATATATAATATCTCATTAATGATTATTATATATGTATTAGTATGCTATGTCAATAGAAAAATTATTATTTATTGATTATGAAACAAGCGTAATAATAAATTTGTGACCTAGCCCACCTAGTTGATTATGTAATTTAAGAGTAGTCAATGCTTCCTCTACTCTTATTTTATTAGTATAAGCAATACAACCATCTTCTAAACATGAATATGGGGAATAATAATACTTTTCATTAATTTTTTTAATACTATTACCATGTACATATTTGTCATTTTCATCTTTTATTGTGTAAACTGTTTTATTCGTAACAATCTCCTCCTCTATTTGTTTGTAGAACATTTGTTTGTATATTTGTTCTATTATAATACCTTAATAATAAAAAAACAATAGCCTAAATTCATATTTTAATTTAATTTGTGATTAATATGTTTTAATACTATTATTCTATATAATATTTAGCATATTAACAATACGCACCTACCGACATTTATCGACCATTTACGAAATTATGTTAATAATTATCTTAGTTTATTTATAATTGGTAACATAATTATACCTGCTAATAATATCCCATATATAATAGAATTACAGATAATAACATTATTTGTAAACATATAGATAATAGTTAAGGTGCTTAATACAAATAATGCGATTAATTTGTATTTAATTTTTTCTTTTTCTTTTATTGGTCTGTTTGGATGTTCTACAGGGGCATAGATTAAAATTAATATAAATACAGATAGAAATATTGACATAGTGATAAATTGATTTAATATGATGTATTTTGATAGTAGTGCTGTGAGTGTGAAGGATAATAGTGATATGTAGCTGCATTTGGTATAAGAATTGTAGTGCAGACCACCAGTCCATATTCTTAGTGATACAAATGATAACGTGGTTAGTAATAGTTGCGGCAAGATGTTAAATAGTAAGCCTGGTATGATTAGTAGAAGGAATTTATTTATGCCTCCGATGATTATTTGAAGACCATAATAGTAGGTGTATCTGTTGTATATTTTTTTAGGTTTTTTCTCTTTCTGTTTATATTGTGAATATTTTTCAGTTATGTACGATGATAGTTTTCTTCCTAATGGAGTTAAAGAAATTATTTTATTAATTATTTGAAATAATTTTTTAATTATCATTTGCAATATATAATAATATTTATGTTTTTCTTTATGTGGATTATGTAAGTTTTGTGATTCTCTAATTCTTTCTTCTTTTAGTTTGTTATGCAAATATCTTGCATTCCAATATGAGAATAGTTTGATATAACGAAATGTTATTATGTAGTTTTTTATATATTTTAACAACTTTTTCTCCTTTTATTATTTATTTTATTATTTCTATATTTTTTATATGTATTTTTTGAACTTGAATGATCTACAAAAATATTTTTATGTGACAATAGACTATCAAGTGATTGATAAAAATTTGACAACCATCTCTGCACATGGAACCTTTTAGTTTGTTTTAATTTATTTTTGTGCATAAGGCAATATGGTTGATCTCTTCCATGTTGATACTTGATTAACCACTCATCAAGACCACTATCTATAAGTAGAATATTTGTTTCTTCAAATATTTTATATCTTATTTTGTATTTATTAAATAAGTATTTTAATTGTTTTTCATCAAAGATTATCATTTTAATTGATCTCCTTTTTTTTGTTTTAGTTTTATTTGTTTATTTTGGTTGGATTTGTTGTTTTATATGGATACTGCATTGTAACCGCAATTGTTGATTCTATCGTATTCTTGTAAGATAATCTTGTGATTCTTATGATATTTTGAACAGTATTCTTTTAGATCATCCATTTTTTGATTTAATATATCAATTAGATTATGTGATTTTTTGATTTTAATATTATTTTCTAAAGAACGAATATGAGAAATTAATTTAAATATTTTTTCTTCGTCAAAATATAAAGGCTCAAAACCTAGTTCAAACTCAAGTGCGTTTTTGATTTCTAATAATTTATGTTCTGGTAAAGTAGTGATTTTATAAGGTACAGAATTATAGAAGAACCTCCTTTTTGAAACACAGCGAATTTGTTCTGGAAAACATTGACATTCCCGTAAAAATCCTAATTCTTTTTCTAATAATACATGAATCTGTGAAGAAAATTTTTTAGAACGAGAAGATATAGGGATAATAACGGTTGTTCCTGAGTATTGATTGCCTTTGTTGTTTTGCATCACTATTGCCGGACGCACAGAATTTTGCTCACTATCCATATTCCATCCTAAATCAATCATATAACAACTACCACGTTCAGGAACCCACTTTGCCCAACTACGATCTTCTTCAGAATCAAATTCGGAATAACCGCAGACAGAATAAAGGTTTTGATAAGAAACCCTACCTTCGCTTGCAGATGCAATTTTTCTAAGTAATTGTCTATCAGGTAATTCATTATAATTCATTTTTATTAAGTCAACTAATGGTTTTGGATCGACCATTTTTAATATATTACAGACTTGAGTAATACTTCGATGACCTACGGCAACTCTTATATTGTAAGCTAACTCTTTCTTTGTTATTTCAGAAATAGAATTTGTAGAAGTAGGTTTTAATACATTCTTCTTACCAAATAATATTGACATTATTAATCACTCCTCAATTTAATATTTTATATATATTACATCTATTATTTTACCATACTATCCTCCAGAATACAAGTATTTATATTTATTTTTTGTATTTATAGTAGAGAAAACAATCATCCTCTACTATAAATATTCTATGTAGTTATAAATTACTTAACTAACATAGATGGTGCTTTCGGTTGGTTAAATGTCCAAGCAGAATTAATACAATTTGCACAGATAATGCCGATAATACCAATTAAAGAAGTAATAATTGCAAACTTTTTCATGAAATTTCCCTCCTTTCTATTTTAATCTATATAATCATCATCAAACATATTTTGATGTGATTTGTTAAGTAAAAACATTTTATTTATTAAATAATTAATTGGAATAAGATAAAAAAATATTATTAATGTTATAATTGTTGTTATGCTAATTCCAATTAATATTTGTGAATATAAAGAAAAGTTTAAAATTAAACAATAACTATGAATAATTTTTGTTGTAATAAATACTATTAGCAATATAATACTTAAAAACAACACTGTAATAATTAATAATACTTTATCTTTTATTATATTGCTGAATAATTTAATTTCATTATATTTATAAATTAATGCAAGAATTAATAATATTTGAAATATTCTAGATGGTATTGAAAATGCAAAATTCATTAAAATATTTTGATTCATTATTGTTACTGGTTGTTGTATAATATATAAAATTATTGGCATATAAATCAATTCTGTTATTCCTATAATAAGAATACCTATAAATACAAACATTAATATTTTTAAATATGGTAATTTTTCATCTATAAATGAATTTTTCTTTATTATATATAATGTCAAACCATAAAATATAAATATACATCCAAATAATATTATTATTCTAGGCATATGTAAAACATATCTAGATAAATTGATATAAAGTGCAGTTGGTAAGATAGGTATTAAAAATTCTCGCATACTCTCTTTCCATCTATATCTATCAAGCAAATCAAATCTTTTTAATAATATTATGGTTATTAACAACCATACAAACTCCTCCAAAACACTTACAAGTAAAAAATTTAACAAAGCATTTGTAATATCATGTATCATTTCTCTATCAACTCCTTAGCAACTTTTTCTATTTATATATTACCACAGAGTTAATTATGTGTCAACAATTATTTTATCATTTTATTAGAATTTTTTATAGAATGATAAATAATTAAAAATGCAAATGATCTTATTAATATATCACCTGGACTAGCTACATATATTCCAAAATCGATCCAATCGCATAAGGGGATTGCTTTAGTATAAGCATCACCTAGCACATGTAAACCATCATTAATGAATTCAGGTTTAATATAACCAGTCCAATAACAATTACTGGGAAATACTGGCATTTTCATATTGTTAGAGATAATTGCCATATAGTTTAAAAATGAGCCTAATCCTAAACAAAATGTAGTTTTACTAGCAGGAGATGTTAAAAATGATTTTAATGTATCATTTTCATATATATCATTATAATATAAATTATATATATAAATCAACGGAACATAACTTATAAGCGTTGTAGTCTTTATTATATGTTGATAAGGGAAAAACCAATATTGCTGATTAAAAACACAATATTCTAAATATATGTATAGTAAAACACATAATAAAGGTGGTATTATCGCAAATATGTATGGGTATTTAAATATGTATTTTAACTTATAACCTTTTTTAAATTTAGCATATAAAAATGCTCCTATAATAAATTCAATCAATAAATATATAATCCTCCTTTTATTTTTAATATATAATATTTATGTATTTATAGCTAAATTTTCTTTTGTTCCTCTTCTTAATTCTCCAAAATTATAATCTTTTTCATAACAAATACATCTTAATTTTCCATCATCAATATTTATTTCAAACCAAGAATGATTTTGATTTAAATAATCAATTGCTATATTTATAGCATCAATTAATCTTTTCTCTTCTTTAGGTAAATTATCTTTAGCAGATACAATTCTAATAATCTTATATCCTTTACTTTTTAAAAAATAATATTTTTTAATTTCTTTTCTATTAAATTGATCTTGCGTTATATTTCCTATTTTTACACTTAGATTATGTCCACCACCATCATATTCAATAATTATATTATTATTTATCAATATATCTGCATTTGTTCTTCCAATAGGAAAATTTAATTTACCGTTTACTAAAAAACAAATATATCTTTGTTGAATTGAAGTAGGAGTAGTACCATTTTTATAAAATGAACGTCTAATTTTTGCTTGTATTTCTGGATTCTGTGAAACATTATCAACACCATATTTATCTTTTATAGTTTTATTAGCTTTTTCTCTAATTTCTTTATTATTTAAAGGATTTTCCGCTCCATATTTTTTAATATTAATTTTCTTTATTTTTTCTTTTATCTCTGGTATCTGAAAAATATTTGTATATCCGTATTTATCTTGAATAGATTGTTTATTTTTTTCTTGTGTTTTATAAGATTGCATAGCATATTTAACACCAAGATTTTTAAAAGTTGTTTCTTGACTTTTTTCTCTTATTTCAGGTAATTGCATTGGATATTCTACACCATATTTATCCATATTGACTTGTCTGATTTTTTCTTTAATTTCTTCATTTTGAAATGGATTTTCAACTCCATATTTATTTATATTAGTTTCTATAATCATTTCTCTAATCTCTGGAACTTGCAAGGTATATTCTACTCCATATCTATCTAAACAAGTTTGTTTCTTTTTATTTTTAATTTCTTCTACTTGAGATATATATTCTACTCCATATTTTTCCTTAATAGTTTCTTTTATTTTATTTTGTATTTCTTCTACTTGAACAGCATTTTTAAAACCATATTTATCTAAACATGTTTCTTCTCTTTTATGTACTCTGCAATCATCACAACAATCTTTATCATCTTTACCGTATTTTTCTTTTCTTGTATTGTAATTACAATACCTCCTCATAAATGGTATACCGCAATAATCACAACTAACTAAAACATATTTTTGACTTTTTGGTGCTAAATCTTTTATGTCTATCTCTAATTCATCACCATAATTAGTAAATGGATAACCTTTTTCTTCATAATATTTTCTATGTGCTCCATTCCATTTAACTTTAACTTTTTGATTTTTAACTAACAAATTTATCCTCCTTTAATATTTTATTATTTCAATCCAAACCAATAAACTAAAAACACAATACTTTATAAATTTTCACACAATCAAATAACATCACATCCTTTTATTAATATGTATAATTATATTAACATTCTAACCACACTATTTTAATTAAACTAATCCGAATTGTATTTTTAATGCGTTGTCCACTTTACACATTAATTCATTACTTAATTTGCATATTTTAACTAAACTACCGTTTATAAACATTCTATTTTTTGACACAGTTTTAGTCTGCTCGCAACAAATTAAACTCAAATTTCGCAACCCTTCTTCTACCCCTACTTTAACATGAACAGGTAAGTTATTTTTTATTTGACTGGAAGTTAATGGAATTATAGTAACTACTGGGCTATGCCTGTTCGCTATATCATTTGATGCTATTAAAACTGGACGATAACCCTTAATTTCTGAATATAATAAACCTTCATTTCCTAACTGACACAAATAAATCTCTCCACGTTTAGGACACCACGACCTCCAATCAACCTCTTCCTCTTTCCTATAACATTGAGCATTAACAGCATTAGCAGTTTGAGTTTTAATAATCATTAAAATCACTCCTTATAATATATATTATTTTACACTTTTGTAACACTTCTATAGTGCTTTATAATATATATTATAACCAGAGTTCGTCCTATGCAATCATTTTTTATATTAATATTATGTTAATTTTTGTAATTATTTTTTATAATCAATCTTCCCTAATATCTCCTCCAAACTCACAGGTTCATAATCATTAACATCAACACCTACATTATAAGAATTCTTAATCTCAATATCTAATTTTTGATCATGAATATGCCCATAAAACATCAACGATTCATAATGACTACAATCCCATCTATAAAATGGATAATGTGATAATATAATTTTCAATCCATTATGTTTTAACTTATAATAATCTTTAACCCATGCAAATTTACTAACCACTTCTCTGCTCTTTAACATTTTTTCATCGTGATTTCCAATAATTAAATATTTATTTCCATTTAACCTATCTAATATTTTTAATGTTTGTTCAACTGTACCAAATGAAAAATCACCTAGAATATAAATATGATCATTCTTAGTAACTTTTTCATTGTGATTATCAATCATCAACTCGTTCATCTCTTCTATTGAATTAAATCCTCTGTGTATTGATAGATTTTTATGATAATAGTGCATATCTGAACTGAATAATAAGTTCATAATTTAATCTCCTTTAAATAATCTCTTCTACATCTACTTCATAATCTTCATCTTCACTTACAATAATAATATTAATTGCTTTATTAACACTCTTTTCATTAGCAAAATATGATACTTTACCATCAATCAACGGCACACCATAACCTTCAATAAAACTTTTTTTAAATCTCGCTCTCATTTGTGCTATATGTTCAGCATGTTCATCCAATTCATGATAATTAAAAAATACACTTCTAAAGTATTCCATCCATTCCTCATTTAATATATTTTCATCAAACTCAATTATGTATTCATTTACTCTTTCTACTTTGCATTTAAATCGTTTCATATTTTTATCTCCTTTTTCTAATTATAATCCTATCTCAAAACATAATAAACAAAATATAACAAGTATGCTGTAGTCATTGGATGTTCTAATTTATCTATTATACTATTCCACAACATACCACTTTTAAATTCTAACAAAGTTTTAACAATATCATATGTTAACAATCCAATCATCAATATAGGAAATACTACTAAATTTGTCTCTTTAAATAATTCTATTCCAATTATGTAGAAGGTAAAATATATTGAGCCATATAACATTGATAATATTATAAATATCTTATTTAATATTTTCTTATTTATAAACTTTTCTACATTTTCTCTATTACTATCAAATTTTTCTTGCTTAATTTTTAATGGTGTGAAGTATGATTTAGTTTTATATACTTGCAATAAGAATATTACAAATGTAAATTCTAATAACAATTTAGTTGTCATGGTTATTCTCCTTCCATTCCATCAATAAATTCAAAATGATCCTCTGACTGATATAATTCTCTTTTACATGAAGGACATACCATACTATAAAATCCTTCATGATACTCTTCAATATCATCGTCATCCAATTCTATTATCCCTTGACTCTCACATTCTTTTTCTTGATTTAAATCTAAACTTAGTCCACAATAATATTTAATTTTTAACATTATTATTCTCCTTCTCCTTTATTAATTTTATCAATCAACATTTCCAATTCCACCCTTACATCTATAACCAAACTCCAGTTTTGGTCTTCTTCTGCGCAATTAAGTTTAAAAATTAGATATTTAATATCTTTAGTAATATTATTATTCATAAAATTTACTCCTTTCTAAAATCGTGATGAAAGTCCTATTTGATAATTATTCCTATTGATATACCAGTGGAAACACCCATCATAAAACAACCTATCATAATCATATATAACTTAAATGGATTCATTTTCATTTATTATTTATCCTCCACATCTTTGTTTACAACGATATAACCACAACACATACACATATCTTCAATTCCATCTCCATCAGAAGAAATACTTATAAGATTTTGCATACCAACTATTGTATTATAATGCAAATCTCTAATAAATTTTTTACCACATTTAGGACATTTGAAAATTGATTTATCCGCCATATTATTTCTCTCCTTTTTATTTAAAATTAAAACCAAATGAACTTTTTGTTAAATTTTATTTGTATAACTCCAATCAATCCTTTGTCCACATTCACTACAGAAGTTTTTATCTTCATCCAATTCCCAACCACATTTACCACAAAACCAATGTGAATATTCTTCTTTATCTGAGAAATCACCCCAATTATAATGCTCTCTTGGTTTTTGTGAAGTGTCTCTATCCTCATAATCTGCTAATTTTTGAAACATTGCATACAATTCTTCAAGTATCGGTTTTGAACCTTCTATTTCTTGCTCTATTTTAGGTAATGTGTCTGCGATAGCCATGTATGCAATTCCTTTTGGTGTTCTTTTTGTCAGTCTATCCATATATAATTACTCCTTTCGGCTAATTTATATTTTTTTAAATAGATTCTGTTTTATAATGATTTAATTTCAATAATACAATCTTCTTTATTTGAATGAACTAAAGAATTACAAATAGGACAGATATAAAAATCTTGAACTATTTCTTCATATTCTTTATTATACCAATCATTTAATTCTATTAAAAATTCTGCTTTGCAATCATATTGTTCACATTTTAATTTAATATATCTCAATTTATATTTTATTTTCTCCTTCTGATTATATTTAATTTATACTTATGAACCTTCCTCATAATATTTACATTCTTCTGCTAATTTTGGTGGATTGCCACTACATTCTACACATGCTAATCCTTTTACTTTTGGACAATCATATACACAATAACAAGATATACATAAGCAATCTTTACATGCTTTGAATTCAACTAACATATATTTAATCTCCTTTATATAATTGTAATTTTTTTATATATTTTTGTGCTTCGCTTCTTTTCATAGGTGGCAGACCTACCGTTGTAAGTGTCCCTTTTTCTAACTCATTACACCCATTATCTCTAATATAATAAAATCCCTGATCAATCAATTTTAATAATTGTTTCTCTTTACCTCTAAGTATAATCTTCTTTTGATTTTTGCCATCGTTATACCATTCTAACCAATCATTAATATTAATCAATATATTAGGATTAATATATTCTTCATTTTCACTTATTGGTTGATACATTCTTTTTATAATATCATGTGTAATTATAGTTGCTACATGTCCTATCTGTACTGATAACTTAGGTGCTGATATTTTAATTTCTGAATTAACTATAAAATATTGGATAATTTCATTTTCATTTTCCATAATATTTTCCTCCTTACTCAAAAAATTTTATTTTAGTATATACGTGAAAAGTATATGTCATTTCATCAAAAGATTTAAAATTATTTTCAGTAAAATCAGCTTTTAATTTTATTAATTGTTTTCTTATCTTGTCACAATAATTTTGATTTGTGAATATTGTAAATTCATATATTTTTGGATAATGTTCATATAAGTCTTTTAATTTTTTATGTTCTTGCAGTAATATATTAGTATTTTCTTGAATATTTATTTCTTCAATTTCCAAAAAATATACATCAAAACCTGTATTAGAAATAGATACCTCTGTATTGCTTGATTTATATACTAAAATATTTTTATACTCAAATAATATATCTTTTTTATTAATACTATTTTTTATTTTTTCTATAAAATCTTTCATAAAATTATCAAAATAACAACCTGAACTAAAATGAAATCTTATTTTGTCTCTCATAATAAAAATCTCCTTAATATTATCACCAAACTAAACTTTAGTTATAATTTAAAATTTTCTTGTCTTTTCTATATACCAATCAATTTCTTCTTCATTCATCCAACAAAGACCACACTCATCACATTTATCAATTAAATCATACATATATAAAATATTATCTTTAATTAATTCATCTAGCATAATATATTTATATCCAAAATCATTAATACATTCTTGTTCGTCTAATTCACGTATAATCATATTTTCTCCTTCTCTTTTCCTAATATATAAATCAAAGCATCTGCAATTACATTCTCTATTATATTGCCTTTAAAATTTCTATGCCTATCAATTATTGATACATACTCGATACGTGTTTCAATTTCAATTTCTATTTTATTTTCACTATATAATGCATAAGTCCAATTATATTTTTTAATTTCATCTAACATTTGATCTAATCTAGGCAACCAAGTATTATTCTTAACATTTTCTATTACACATTCAATTTCTTTATCATCTAATCTTGATATATCTATAGTTAATAAAATAGGTGTAGGCCAATAATCTATTTTATACCAATCACCACATTGAGGATTCCATACTAATCCTAATTCTTTGAGTTGCCTTGTTTTATCAATAGAAATCAATTTATTTCTCTCCTTTATCTTTTCTTTCTATTTTAACAATTGCATAATTTTTAAGAAATTCTTCATTTCCAAAATTATTATCAAAATAAATTGTTCCTATAATTTCATCATTATTTTCATCTAATATGCCTAAACATTCCATATTATGTTTATTATCATAGTCAAATACTGCACTAATAAATGTAATAGATTTCATAAATTATTCACCTTCTTTTTCTTTTCATAATATGATCATCTTTAATCATAAATTCACCTGAAATGTCCTCAATTTCTCCACAAGAACAAACTAAATAAAGATAATTATCCTTAAGTCTATTTATAATACTAGGTTTTTGTATTCTCCCAAATTCTACATCATACTTTGTTAAAGTTCTTACTTCGGTATGTGTTTCATGTAGTGTACTATCAACTTCTTTATTACAATAGAAACAACCATCATCTAAATAAAACTTTTTCATATAATTTCATCCTCCTATTAATTATTTATTTTCTTCTTTTTCTTTTCTAATCTCTAACCATGCTCTATACACATCTTCTTGAATCTCTTCATAAGTTAATCCTGCTTCTTCAGTTTTCCGATTAATATATTTTGCTAACTCTTTTGCCTTTTCTAATTTCCTTTTTCTTCTACATTCTTTAGCAAATTTTAAATAATTTTTATCAATTAAAAATTGTAGATATACATATTCAGCATTTACATCTATAATATCTTCGCAATAATGACAATAGTATTGAGGCTGTATTTGATTTAATCCTTTGTTTAAATCATAAGAATATAATACTTCTCTATGTATTGGACAAGTAATTAAAATTTTAATATTAAGTTTAGGATAATCTCTTTCTGATAAATAAATAAAACATTCTAATACTTTATCTTGAGATATTTTTAGATATTTACTTGTTTCAAATAAACCTATTTTATCATATTCATCTAATGCTAATTGTTTTATAATATCTTCAATGTCCCATAGATTTTTATTTTCCATTTTTAATTTTCTTTCTTTGTTAGATTCTTTTTGTTCTATTATATTAATCTCTTGCAAACATTTTCTTTTCTTTTTCTTACTTAAATTTTTGTAATCTAATCTTTTAATTAATGAATTGAGTTTTTTAGTCTGCATATATTTCTCCTAATATTTACTACTGGAATCACGAGCAAAGATTTGTTTGCTAACGACTTACATTTTTTTATTCTTCTATGTCTTCTAAATCCCAACATTTTTTACAACTTTCTTTATCTTTATTATTTTCATAACATCTTTCATCATTATCATCTTCAAAACCTTTTAAATCATAATGAAACGGACATTCATTTTCTAATATATGTTTAATTTTATCATCTAAATCTTCTTGTAGTTTCAATCTTATTTTATCAATATTTTTCATATGTATTTTCTGCTCCTTTATTATTAATTTTATTATCAATCATTTCCCTCATACAATCTAAACAATAATCCTTTTCACTTTTGTCTGGTTTACTGCTACTATAAATTTTATGATTTCTAAATTGTTTACCACACTCATCACAAAATGCATTCCAAATATATCAGTCAGGAGATTTATCAGTATGCATATAATTAACTTTCATAATATTAGTTTTCATAATAAATTCATCTCATTATTTATATTTCTCTATCTGTAGATATAAAATATTCCACATAATATTTGCATTTTTCACAATCAAAATCTTCAACAGGACATTCTACGTACTGTGTATCTTCATTGTATCCGCATCTTTTTATATTTAATTCTTTAGCAATATCCAACATTATTTTCTTTTCTCTTTCTTCTAAACCACATTCATAGTCTTTGACTTCAAATGCCTTTAATATTAATAATTTATCTTCTTTTGTTAAATTCATATAGTTAATTCTCCTTTTATTGTGTATTTTATTTATAATTTATTTATGTATTTTTAGGGAGCAATTAAAACAATCACTCCCTAAATTTAAAACTTAATTCAATTCATCAATCATTTTTTGAATGTCTTCTGCTGATTTATCTAGTAAATCTTGATCTTCCTTATTCGCTAAAATTTCCATCAATTTCTGCTTCTTCTCTTTATTTTCTTTTGCTTTCAATCTTTGGTTCTCTTCTTCTTGTTTAACATTAAAAATATGTTTTACAATATTAATCTTTACATCAAGAATCTGATCTTCTGCTGATTTTATTTCAAGTAGGCTTTCTTCTTTTACTTTCTTTAATTCAGAATTAAGAGATTTGAAGATAGCATCTAAATCTCTAGGTGATAATTGCCACAAATCCTCAACATTAAGCATACCCTTAAAAGCAAACCTAAACTGATTTCTAGTTGCTACCTCAAACATATTTACGTTTTGCATTGTCATAATAAATCACTTCTCCTTTTTATTTTTATATTTTATTTAAAATTTAATTTTTAACATTCTCTCTGTCTGAGATTTAACTTTCACTAATAATTCATTTCTTTTAGTTGAAGAAAACCCTAGTCCACTAAGCTGTTTTTCACTATCTTTTACTGCCATTTTAGAACCAAGGGCTTCCATTACCTTTCTATGTTGATTTAATTCTTGATTCAAAAACTCATTGTAAAAAGCCGAAGGTGATTCTAAATTAGTGCAATTCTTTAACATGAACATATAGTGTAAATTCCCACAACCTTGATGCAAATTCCAGTAATTCGGGGATAACATCACAACACTCACAGGCACAAATTGATTAGTTTTCAATCCCCATACTTCTTTACTAGATACATTAGAAGGTAATTTTTCTTTAATACTAAATCCATTAACTTTACTAAATGTAACTTCTGCTACTTGTACTTTTTCACTTTGTCTTAATTCTTTATTGTATTCAAAAGTAAAAATTTGTCCATCAATTTCTACTTCTGCACTAAATCCTTCCTTCCCACCTCTATGAAAAAAATTATGAACAAAAAATCTATAAGTACCTTCTTGCATTTTATTTCTATCTGTCCAAGTTATATTTTCAACAGCAGGTTTACCTTTTTCTGGATGTATAATATCAATATCTAATTCACCAGTAGTACGATAATTCTTTTTATTGCTGTAATAAATTTCATTGCCATCTGGTTCATAGCAATGTGCATCTAAATCATTTCCGTCAAATTTATTATCATTCCATTGAATACTAAATCTCAATATACCATCAACATTACCACCAGCAGATTTAACTCTTTCTTTCATAGAAGAATCAGTAATATTACCACTATATGCCCAAGAAAATCCATTATCCCATTTAAACATTGTTTTACTATCCTTAATCTCAGGTGCAATTAATGATACCATATTACTATTATGTTTATTCTCTAAAAATACTTCAATTTCTCTTACTGTAGGTAGTACATTTACAATAAAATCATCAATTGTAACTTCTGCGACTTTAGAGAATTTCTTAGGATTAATAGAAATTTCTTTTAACATTTCATCAAATACATCTACACCCATTTTCTTAGCAGAATCTTTATTAGAAAATAAAATATTATTAATAGTAATATCCTCAAGTGTTGCGAATCTTCTACTTAATGAATCCATATATCCTAATTCAATAATTTTTTCTTTGGCATCTCTTCTCATTTTTTCTGTATATACAGGATTTGGCCTTTTATAACCGTCACCAACAATAAATTCAAATTTATTGACTGCTTTATCTAAATTCATACCTTCACTAATATCAATAAGCAATGTTCCCATTGAGTGGTTTTTGATTTTACCAACAACATCTCCAACTTTTACAGATTGTTCCCATGTATAATTATCTTTTTCTTCATTTGTTTCTAATTTATCATATTCTTTCTTATACTTGAGAAATTTATTTAATACTGACTCCCATTCCTTTCCTCTGTATAATGAATTAGAAGAAATCAATTCTAATACAGTAAGCAAACTATCTTCTGTAATTTTATCTAAAGAGCCTTTGAATACATCTCTTGTACTCCTAAAATTACCTCTAATTTCACCTTCCGATCTATTTGTTACATCATAAAATTTCTGCGGTAATTCAAGATAAAAATGTTTCCATTCAGTTACTTTTCCATTTTCTAATTGTTCAAAGTTTTTATCTGTTCCAATCTTTTTAAGTTTACTAATCCAAACATCTGAAACAACATGAGATTTAACAAATTCATCTAAAGCATTTACTACTGGTTGAAAAATTTTATCACCAGTTTCAAAATCCCAAATGGTCTTAATTTGATTATTTTTGATTACAACTACATTACCAATATTTCTTATAAAATTCCTACAATATGAGCAATCATATTCTCTACGTTGTCTATAAATTGGATTATCTTTTGGTAAAAAACTATTGAGATATTTATCTTCCCACATAACATCTTTGTCTAATTCAATTTCAAACAAATGTGTAGCATCTTTTACTAACTCCTTAAAATTCTTCTGAAATAAAACCTTAAATTCTCCAAAAGACATATCATTTTTCATATTCATGTTTACGATCTCCTTTTTTATATTATTTTTTTATTATTATTGTAGTATTCTAATGTTTTACCTTATATATTTTACATAAGTTTCAATCCCGTTCTCATGTTTACATTGTAACATTTATTTTATCATTCTGTCAAGTTAATTTTAAACATTTCATAAATTTATCCATACCATCTTCCCATTCCTCGACAGGTAAACTATCATATAAATCACTAAAACCACAAGTAGAATATTTATATTCTTGTATACAATTTTCTTCTTGTGTCATTGGCATCATTTCTGTATTACAATGAGGGCAATTATATTTATTCATTTTATTTATCTCCTTCAACAAATAAATGTTTATATTTCTTTTCAAATCTTCTCATTTCTTTAACTAAAACATACCCAAGCATCCAACCACCTGATAATCCTGATATAATACCAAATAATATAATTAATAATATTACATAAAATGTTTGCATAATTATTCTCCTTTTAATATCTTTTCCTCTAATTCCTTAATCCTCTTTTCTTCATCTTTAATAATCCATTTTGCCATTTCTACTAATTCTTTTCTATATTTAATATTATCAATCTCATTTGCATACCCAAATGTGGTCATTGCATTTCTACCAACTAAATACAATCTATAATCATCTGCATGATGAGATTTAGCAACTTCTACTAAATTTCCATGATATCCAATACCATGAGTAGTTATAAACTTTCTATTAGAATTTCTATTATGTTTATCAATTCCGTACATACCTAATTTAATTGCCTCAATAAACTGTTCTGGATATTCCTCAATTTGGTCAAATCCATCATTAAGAAATGTTAATGTAGTCATATGTCCCATTATTATTTTCCTCCTTTAATATTTTATAATGATTTTTCATACAATATAGTAATTGCTAAATGACCATTACCTTCTCTAAATATTTTTATTTCTGTATCAGTCCCAGAATTAACATCATTAATAATTTCAAAAGCATTTACTTTATCAATCAAATCTTCTGGAATTTGAGATAATACTTCTGCAATACTTGGTTTAAACATACCGTAATATCCACAATAATGATGAGTTTTTATTCTTTTAATCTCTTTTAAATTATCACATTCTTTAATTATTTTTGGTTCCCATGTGTATGCTATATTACGCAAATTAGGAATTTCAATCTGATACAATTTATCATTTTCTTTTACTACAGGAACAATTTTTTCAATTAAACTATTTAATTTTTCATCACTTATTTCTGGTATGAATGCCTTTCCTTCTATCCATATTGCCATATTTAATCTCTCCTTTTTTATTTGATATTAAAATAAAACATAATTTTAAGCAAAAACACCTGACTTTAAATCATCAAGAAATTTATCAACAAATTGGCAATAACCTCTATACATTATTTCACCATAATCATTTGTGATAATTACTAAGTCACCTTTACCTTTTTCATAGTCAATAATACAACAATTAGTTCCATTATAGCAATATGGAAAGTTTTCTTCAGTAGATTTCATATTCTATTCTCCTTTTTCTTCTCTAATAATTTCATCTACATTCTTATTACCAGAACGATAAAAACAACAATACCCTCTTCCACATTCATTTCCTCTAAAATTACATCTTACCATTATAGGTTCTAAACTTAAATAACCTGATAAATATTTACAAGGATAATTATCTCTTACACAACCATTTAAGTCTTTTATTGTATTTATAATCATAATTTATTTATCTCCTTTTGCTTTTTTATTTTTCTGTTTAAGCACCTCCCATTCATTCTTAGGATACCAATATTTACTATAATAAAAATCAAACATTGACAATAAAAACATTATACACATAAATATTAAACTTGAATCTATCATATATTTCACATTGTAATCAACTGTGATTAATTTGAAATATTGATTTAAATATCCTAATAACATACTGAGCAACATACATATTAAAATTTGTTTCCAACGCATAATATCAATCTCCTTATGTAAAATTAACAATATAAAGCAAACTTATTCAACTTTCTATTTCTTAAATATTGTATGATTTAATATTCTTCCATCTTTTGTATATTTATAACAATACATCGTCAACAACATTCCATAATCTAAATATTCTTCTTCATCATCAATGTAAATTATTACTCTTTTTTGATTTTTAAATACAATATTTTTCAATTTAACAATTTTACGTTGTTTCCCTTTATTGGCATAAATTAATTTTGGAAAAGGAAGATTATTTTTAATTAAATAATTCTCAATCACATCTTTTTGAGGATTGGCACTATTAATAATCACATAATAATCATTTATAATATAATTATATAAACTATGAAAATTTTTATTAGTTATCGTTTTATCAAAATCAAGCACAATAATAGGTTTTAAATCTTTATATAAATCTTCAAGTAATTTAAAGAAACTATTTCTGTATTGTTTGACAATATTATCTGCATCATTTGTTGTATAATCTCTAGGTATTTTATAAATTGCTCTTAACTTATTTGTGAGAAAACCTAAATATTGAAATAAAGAATCAAATTGCATCATTTTAAGTTTTTCATTTAATTCTTCTTCGTTTCCATATATAAAGATATTTTTCATAATATGTTTCAAATATATAGTTTCTCTTCTAGTTAATAATGTTTTTGTTATGCCATATGTATTCATAATATCTGTTGGCATATGAGTAAGATAATTTATGCATGGATTCATAGTATAATTCTCCTTTTCTATAATTTACTTTTAATAAAAGACCATTTCATACTTACATCTTCGATAAATCCATTCTTTGAATAAAACTCCCTATGCTTTTCTATTCTCTCACTACCTACAATCAATGTCTTGCCTTTTGACATTCTTTTATATATCTCAGTTAATATACTACTTCCTATTCCTTTTTGTCTATATTCTGGATGTACTTCTAATAAATAAATCATCCATATTTCAGGATATAAATGTTTTAATCTCCAATACTTACTGGTTTTAGTATTATACCATGCAAAACCTAAAAGTTTATCATCTTTGTAATACCCTATGCCTTGTCCTAGTTTTGAATTTTTATATTCTAATACATCTTCTTGATTCCAATATTGTTGTATGTATTGTTGAAATTGTTTATTGGTTAATTGTTTGAACATATTAAAAACACCTCAAACCCAATACTGCCAATCCAAGAAACATTACTAATGTCAACGCCCAAGGCCAAACTTTTGATATTACATTAAATAGTTTCTCACGAAATTTAGTTAGTTTAGATGTTTTAGATGATACATTAATTGATTTGAAATATAATTTGTTGTCAATGACTATACGCATAATTAATCTACTCCTTTTATTTTAATGTTTTTATTATTCTATTCCTAACTCTCTAAGTTTCTCATTAATTTCAAAAGTTTCCATATATAACTCAAAATAATTTTCAAACACATTGCATGGTAAAACACAATATCCAAGTATCATACTAGTATATTTCATAGTTTCAGGAATGATATGCTTATAAACACATTGCATAATTTTATCACTATCTAAAGGATTTGTTGCAAATTCTTCTACTATAACATATTCACTAAGCGATTCTTCCATATAACCTGTCGATTTACTATCTTTTAATTTGTAAATACAATGTTTTTGCATTTAATTGTTCTCCTTTTCACTTGCCTATTTGTCTAAAACTTAACATTGTATAATTCTTATCGTTAACATAAAAATCAAATGATAAAATTGTTTCACAACTTATATTTACTTTAATTTTATTAACATCTTTTAATTTAATATAAAATTTACCTCTTTCACAATTTTCATAATTCCATGATACTCCAAGCCAATTATTAGTAGAATAAATATCTTTAATATTTCGCATTGTTTGAGATATATTTCCAATGCTAATAAATCCATTAATATATAAATCTGAAGTAATTAATACATCCTTATAATTATTAATTATATTATCAATACATATTGGATCTACTTCAAATACATTATGTGTACCATTTGATATTTGTAAATATTTGTCTTTTAATTCTCTTAATAAACTATCTAGTCTAATTATTCTATCTTCCTCGAACATATTATCTAATTCAATATCTGCTTTTCTTAATACATTATTTATTTCTTCTTTCATTTGATTTATTGTTATTTCACCTTGACTGAAAATTTCTATTATACTTTTAATCATTTTCTCTCTTTCGTAATCTATTTTTGATGACATAATATATTCCTCCTATTATATGTATTTTATATTATGATAAAAATCCACTCATTGCTACCAATTTATGATATAATTCAACTTAACAATTACTAAGGAGGTCAAATATTGAAAAAAAACAATATTAGAATGGATTAAAACTTTATTAATAACTCTTGTGATATTTTTTGCATTCAGAACCTATGTTGCTGAAGCATATTACATACCTAGTGGTTCAATGATACCTACATTAAAAATCAATGACCACATTGTTGCAAATAAATTTATTTACAATTTTACTGATATTAACAGAGGCGACGTTGTAGTATTCAATCCTCCAATAGAATCTAAAAGTCCATTTGTAAAAAGAGTTATTGGATTACCTAATGAAACTATAAGTATTGATAATGGTATTGTCTATGTAGATAATAAACCATTAAATGAACCTTATATCTCTGAATTACCTATTAATAATTTTGAATCTTATAAAATACCTGATAATAATTATTTTTTAATGGGTGATAATAGAAACAATAGTTATGATAGTAGATTTTGGAGAACAGTTTCTATTAATGATATTATAGGCAAAGCAGAATTTATTTATTATCCTATTAATGATATTAAATTTTTGTCTTATAAAGAATGATATTTACTATCATTCTTTTTTATTTTTCTTCTTCACTTTCACTCATATATTGCTCAAATAATTCCTGTGCATATTGTTTACCATGTTCATCTGCTAGTTTTCTAATTTCTCCTTCAAAAGATTTAATCAATGTTTCTTTATACGCTTTTCTCAATATATTTTTATCTGTTTTTGTTAAAGATTCCAAAACATTTTCAGGTGTAATATCTTTAATAACTTCAAAAAATACTTTGTACCCAACTTCGTTGATAAGATTATTATAATCTCTATGTAAATCTTTAAATTTACTAAAATTTTTAATCTCCCATTTATTACTCCAATTATCCTTTTTCATTCCTAATTCTTCAAAAATAATACTTGTTCCAGTTTTGTTTAATTGACTTTGCATTATACTTCTAATATTTTCTTCTGTGAATTTCTTTCCTATATAATTCTTCAATTCCTCATTAGCAATTTTTCTTACTGTTGCTAATGAAATTTCTTTGTTAGACATAATTATTCATTCTCCTTTTTTAATATTATTAATTTTATCTACTTTTTCACCACAATTAGGACAATAATTTGGTAAACTTTCTTTATTATTAGCTAATAAATATTTACATTTACCACAGTTATAATATTTATAAATTGTTCCACTATATCCTTCTTCTTTACTAAATATAGGTTTCATTTTTTCACCTCTCAAATTCACTATCAATTACTTCACTTACATTATTATACTTATTCCAACAACCTCATTAAAAAATCATCTGTAGTATCACAAAATCCTTCAGGCCAATAATAACTTCTTCCGTCTTGGTCAAATGGAATTATCTCACCATTAAACATAATTTGAATATCATTAATATCAAAATATTTTTCTTTAATTAAAACTCTTACAGCATTAATAAAAACTTCAGAAGATACATTTAAATTAATATTAACATTTTTAATTATATATTCTTTTAAATGTTTTGCTGATTCCTCTGCTTTCCCATCTGCATATAATAATCCACCTGTTTTCATATAATTAATTGTGATCATTATAACCACTCCTTTTAAAATTTATTTATTTCCTAACAATATAATAAACTATGTATAGCTACTTGTCAACATTTATTTTATCATTTTATTAATTATTCTTACTTATCTTTAAATTTATACTCACCAAAATATTTTTCTTCTGCTTCTTTTCTTGCTCTTACTGCATCTTGAAAATCATCATAATAACCAAGATTAATTCTTTTTCCATTTATATTAATATATGCTTGCCATTTACCATATTTTTCCATCCAGCTAACACCAGTTATCCCAGAAGTATTATGTGATTTTAAACCTATATTCATTTGATTTTGACTTCTAGTTACTATTCTTAAAAATTCTTTTCTATTATCCCAATGGTCGTGAAATTTATGGTCAACTTCCATATCATCAGGGCAATTTGTAATTAAACGGTGCATCCATATAATAATGTGTTTTTCCTTATTATAATCATTTGTAATTATATATCCATTATTACTTTTACACCAACAATAATCCTTGATTTTATCATAATCTTCTAAATCGAAATAAAATTCTTCATTATTATTTGTATATCCTATCCCGAATTCACCTGTGAGGTTGTATATATTATATTTATTTAATTTAATTATTTTTTCTTTTTGTAAACATCCACATGATTTAGTATTACCAGATTGTAAGTTATTTCTAGTAACAATAATTTCATTTTGTTCTTCACAATCACATTGGCATAACCATTGAGATTGTTTCTTGCCATGTGGACTAATATAATTATCTACCCTTTTAATAACAATTAATCTATTAAACTTCATACCAGTTAAATCTTTTGAAATATTTTTCATTTATTCTCCTTTTCTTTAATAATCCAAACCTTTACATTTCTTCTTCCCCATTTAAATACTTCTTTCTTACTATTCATATATAAATCAATTTTATTACCTTTTATTGCTCCACCAATATCCAAAGCAGTAGCATATCCATAACCCTCAACATAAAGTTTAGTTCCTAAAGGAATAATTTTAGGATCTACTGAAACTATTCCTCTACTAACTGGTACTCCACTCTTAGTTATTCCTTTGCTTGTTCCCTCTTCTACAGATTTTGTATAACTTGTAGCAAACATTTCTATGCATTCATTATTTTTCTTTTCTGACTCTAAAGATATATCAGGAGGATTATGAATATTAACTGATTTTATTGGTTTATTAACTGATTGAATATTATTCATCTGACTATAAGATAATTCACTTGAAAACGGCAATACAAATAATAATGTAAATGTTGCTATAATTATTTTCTTTTTCATAAATGAATTCCTTTCTGCTTAATTTACTACGATTGCTTAAATGTCTCATTTATTTCTTCATCAAATAAATTTTCTTCTATTGCATAATTGTATTCATTTAATTTTATTTCCATTTTCTTTATATTTTCACTTAATGTTTTTGGATTGCTTATTAATATTTGTTCACATGCTAAAGCAAGTTTACCTGCTAATTTTAATAATTCTTTTTCTGTTAACATACTTATACTCCTATTAATTCATTTCTTAAATTATCTAATTCATCTATAATTGATGTATTCATTACATTTCTACAATAATCAAAATTACTATCAATTAATGCATTTCTAATTGCTGTTCCGCTAACAATTAATTTATTTCTAGGTATAAATAATTCATTGAATTTCCTTTCATTTTGACTAAACCATAATCTTCTGATATCTTCATCACCATGTATTATTATATCAGGCTTACCATTTGGCAATGTTCCCTGAAACAATTTTAGTATGTATTTATTCCATTCATCTTTATTTTTATATTCATTTTCTAAAAATCTAATTCTATTTAAATAATTTTTATAAATTTTCTCTATTAATTTTTTTCTAGTCTCAAATGAAAACATATTTTCTTCATTAGTTTTTCGTTTTCCTAAGTAAATATATATGTTATTACATAATTCTAAAGCAACATCTACTAATTGCTCATGACCAATATGAAAAGGTTGAAATCCTCCAATAATCACTCCAATATTATATAATTTATTTTTCATAATAAATACTCCTTTAGTGAACCTCACACGACTGAAGTCGCGAGAGTGCGGTCGGTTTATTCAAATAATAATATTTCTTCAATTTTCCTTAATTTATCATAATCATGACATTGTTCAACTTTTCTTATAATTCTACTACGATTTTCATACACCCAACATTTACGTTCAATTTCTTCTTCAGAAATATATAATTTTTTATCAAGACTATAATTATTTATAATTGAATAGATAAGAGTTTTCTTATTAGCTTTAAAATTTGTTTTACTATCTATATCATTTCCTTTATAACCAACAATCCAACTTTGCTTAGTCTCTCCTATAATATACTTCTCAACAAAATGACCTCTATACCAAGGATTTTGTGTTTTATTCCCTTTATCATCTTCATATATGCGTCTATTGCCATCAAATATCCAAACCTTATCACCTATTTGCATTATTTTTTCTCCTTCTTATTTTTAATTATTATGTATTAGGAGTAAATAATAACTCCCATATTTACTATCCGACAGGATATAATGAATAAGCAAATACCAAATCTTCATTAAACTGTTTCACAATAATATAGTAAAAATCACGACCATTAAATGATTTCTTAATTATATCCATAGGCTTAACTCTATCTGCGTCAATACAGGTATCTCCTATTTCATACTTAGCAGTTTTATTTAATCCAACTAATTCTTTAAAAATAGTTTTAGGATTTCTTGATTTTTGTAATTTGTTTAGTTGTTCTTGAGTAATTTTACCGATTTTTATCATTGATTAACACTCCTTTAACATCATTTTAAAACTACACTTCCATCATATATTAAATAACTTTCTCAAAATAATAATCATAAGAAATTGTACATTTTACGGTTTTCAAAATTTTGAATTTGTTATTATACTCATCTAAAATAGTTATAAAATCACCTTTCTCAGAATAAATGCCATATTCATGTAATCTATAAAATACTAAATTATTAATAAATAAATCATGTAAACATTTTACTTTCATTATTAATCATCCTTCCCAATAAATTTTCAGGGATATAATTAAAACATATTGATCTATCATATCCATAATTCCTGCAACTACACCATATACACTCATAATTAAATTCGTAGTTTGAACAAAGATTTACCAATGTAGCAACATCTAAACTATTATCTATGCTTTTAAGTAATATTAACAATGTTGAAACTTTACTAACAGGTGATATATTAGAATTAATAATATCTGATATTTGTTTACTTATGATATTAAACTTTTCTAGAAAATCATTTAATTGAGTATTTATTTGATGTTTTGCATAATTCATGGATGATTCTCTACTCATGTTATTAATTTGGTTAATTATCTTGTCTTATCAAATTGAAAATACCCTCTTACTGCTCGTTTAAGTTTACTTTTAATATTTACTTCACTTGGTTCATCTAAATATAAAACATTAAAACTTTCTAATTTAAGTAAATCAAGTATTTGAAAATGTTGACATTCAATTTTTTCAATATTTATTTCTTCTAATTTTTCTTTAAACTCTTCAAAAGTTGAAAATTTAAAAATAAAATCATTGAAACCACCTACAGGATAGTAAGTATTGTAAGCAAATAATAAATATCGAAAATTTATCACATCTAATTCCTCCTATTTCATTTTAAAATTATAACTTAATCACGGTTTGGATCTAATTATTGCTTCCCCATCTTCATAACCAGACATATATGAATAATTAAATGCTCTGGCTACTTCACCAACAAGTTTTAAATCTACTCCTGATTCTTTTAGTTTATTGAGAATATCTTTTAAATTAACTTTATCTTTATTGATATTCTCCTGTTTTTCAAATAATTTCATCTAATATTCCTCCTAATTTATTCTTCATCTAATTCCTTAAAATATTCTTTTACAAAATCATACTTATCTTCATACTTCGCTAAGACTATTATTGTTTTTTCTGAAGGCTCTCCACTTGCTCTTATTTCATCTATTAAACATTCTAACAAAATTGCTATTTCTGTATTCATAGTTAATTCTCCTCCTTATTATACAAATTTACTAAACTTACAAATCCTCCTTGTTTGATAACTTAAATTTATACAATAATTCTTCCTTTGTCAAATATAATCTATCTCCATAATTATCTATAACAAAATATTTAGTGCTGTAACCACAATCCTCTTTACCTACAACATATTTCTTCCCTTTAGGTATTAATTCCTTACCATTAGCAGATAGTGTTTCTAATGCTAACACAATTAATACCTCCTATCTTATATTTTACTCTTTATCCATAACCTTAGTCAATACAATTTGACCATTTTCATTAACTTCCATTAATATAGCGTCACCTTCTTCAATGCCTACTTGTTTTCTTATTTCTTTTGCAATGTGAATTCTACCTAAATCATCAAGTTTTCTTATGATTTTATGTGGCAATTTATTGTTCACTTCCTTCCTATTATTATATTTGTATTCTGTTAAAAAGTCAAGATGAATTTTTGATTATTTCTACTTATTTAATTTGATTTAATTAATCTTCCGCATTTGGAATACTCCAACTCAGCACCTTTTCATCATCTATCGGCAATGTGCTATGATAACATGCATACGCTAATATATCTTTATTTTTTTGGGTTAATTCTTTACCTGTCATAGCACTACGAATAATTTCTATAAATATATCTTTTACATTGTTAGGTAGATTTGATAATGCAAATGTTAGGTTAAATGATTTTATTGCGTTCATGTTTATACGCTCCTTTTTTATTATTTACCACCGAATATTGCTAGTAAAATAATGCCAAGTATAATAGCACCCATTTTAATCACTCCTTCTATTATATTAATATTAATGGAAATATTATACCTATTCAAACTTTAATAATAACTTTCTGGCATTATTTTTTTCTCCCTCAGTGGTAGCTTTATCATTAATCATTGCTAATAACTTTTTGCGTTTATCTTCTTTCTTTTTACGCACTACTCTGTCTTTGAATAACGCTTCGTCCCATTCATGAGAAAATATCATTTGAATCAACTCTTTTCTGTGTGGATTAAATATATTTTATTATTTTGTTTATTCTTTAATAATACAATCTGTTTGACTTCGCTAAAGCTACGTCAAAATAATAATTTATATTTATTAATAGATAATAAATTAAATAATATTATGCTGTGTATTATTGATTAATGACAAACCGATCAATAATTAATAGTTATAATACTAAACCGACCATAGATAAATAGAATAATATAAAACATAATAACATTACACTAATAATTTATGGTCGTTATAATTTATGTATATTATATATTTACCATTATTACTTTTAACTTATGGTCGGTTTATATAATCCTGCGTAAGCAGCAAATTGTATTGTTAATTAGTTATTATTTTTCTTTTCTTCCTCTTAACTTTCTTTTCCTCTATTTTCTGTTTCATTTTTTCTTTTTCTTTTTTTGCTTCACCTTTCTCCCATTCTTCATCCATAACTTCTATATTACTTTTATCATAATCTATAAATAATATATTTGATAATTTAACCATATCTTCAGTGTTATTCATAAATGGATTATATTTTTCACTTTCTCTTTTCTCGCCTATAGCAATTGGAGTATCATCAATTTCATCATATTTTTTATTGTATAAACTATCTCTTATTGAATTTACAAATCTATTAACTAATTCAATTTTTATTTTATCTACATTTTCTATTGAAATTATTTTATCTTCTTCTAATATTTCAATATTATATACTTTCCAATAAGATGAAATTCTATGTTGTGATAATATTTTACATACTTCTCTTTTAAATTTCTTATTAACATTTGGATTTCTTCTTTTAAATGAAGTTATTTCCATTGTTTCATAGGTTTCTTGTTCTGCCAGATTAATTTCTTCAAGTAAATCTTCATCGGCAATTTCTGTCATATCACCATAATATTTAATCATAGTTTCCTTACTCCATATTATTATGTTTTGCTTCTGTAATCTTCCTAATGAAGTTTCAAAACATTTACTTGATATCATATACATTTTTTCTCTAAACATATCTACTAAATCTTTTCTAATAGCAATTTCCTTTGAAAATTCTTCGTGTCCAATATTCATTAAATTAGCATATTCATCTGAGAATAAAGGTATATTTTTATTATTGTTTTCTTTATCTTGTGTAAATATTTCATTAAAAGAAATATTAAACTCTGCTTCATTTTTTCTATGTAACCAATCAATTATTAAATCGTCCATTAATTTATCATATTTAGTATTTCTTATTCCTCCACCATTATTAATCCTTCCATCATTGTTATTTTTTATTATAATTGGTGTATCATATTTTTCTAATACTATGTATCCTCTACCTTGTTTTTCTAATTTATAATGAGATTCTATCTCTCTTAAAGTTGCTTTTCTACTGTTTGTACTATCAAAATACTCAAAATCTAATACTTCACACATTACTTTTAAATCTTTATATTTTTTACCTACTTCTAATTCATTCGTTATCATCAAATATTATATTCTCCTTATCTTTATCAGAATTAATTTAATTATCATATTATCAACATCATAATAATTATCAATTATTTAATTAAACATTTATAAGAGCTTATAATTAAGCTCTTAACTACAAATTATATTTACTTAATCTTTTATTTTTTAATTTCCATTTATAAACTATTTCTTCTACTTCAGGTGTTCTAGGAAATTTTAAAAATACATCATTTTTTTCACCTTTGCCTACTTGTAAGGGTATGCAACCTTGCTCTAACATCCAATTTACTTGCACTAAATCATATATGTAATATGGATTTCTTTTAAAGCTAACATTTGTTTTAATTGCATTATCAATAATATTATCAGTATTCATAAA